>Ga0207422_1001699_pt1 | contig 38525 bp, 33 predicted proteins | sample MarCyaLeptolynsp_FD_187757 | JGI IMG/M metagenome (GOLD analysis project Ga0207422, IMG submission 187757) | Marine cyanobacterial communities from Panama - species 1 Leptolyngbya sp. (SPAdes) | ecosystem: Environmental > Aquatic > Marine > Unclassified | place: Panama: Panama City | collected... | reverse complement strand
AAGCCGAATAGAGCATTAATCCCTTGAGCCTTATATCCTAAGTAGATGTCATAATCACTGTTTAATAAATTACTTAGGTTGATGAATGCACCGATTCTAGAATTGTAATAATAATCGATTTTCAGGCCTAAATCTACATAGGGACTTAGCATAGCGGGAATGGTAATTTGATCCCCTTGATTAAATGCATGTCGGGCGCCAACATAGTTTAACAATAGCCCTAAGCCTACCTTCTGACGATAGATGTAGCTACTTTCTAATTGCGCTTCAAAATAGGGACGATACAGGGCTAGCTCACCCGGATCGGTATCAAATTCCCGAGCAATGGCCGAAGCGGTTAGCAGGAATTTCTCTTCCCAATTGTAGCTGATGCTTCCTGAGGCATAGAGTTCATTTAAATCCTGATATAAAACGCTCAGGCCGAAATCATTAAGATTTGGGTTGCGGAAGAAGAAAGCATCGGAACGTAGATTCTTAAAGCCCCCTTCTACCTTGAAAGAGGTATTGCTACTTAAGAGCCCTTCCATCGCAACGAAGGCTTTTAGACTGCGACTTGGTACAGAACTCTGGGCAGGATTAACAAAGGGATTATTGGCACTTAAGTCCCGGTAGGTATTGCGCTCCAAGAAACCAGTTATACCACCAACAACGCTAAGTACATCGGGTACTGCGCGATACCGCAGGATTAACTCAGGGAAAAAATAGGCGCCACCTTGATTTTCAATATTTCGATTGTCTTCGTGGCCCACGAAATACAAGTTGACCCCAAAATCAAGAGCATACTCGTCCTTATCAACCCGGATGTAGGGTTTCATTTGCATTTGAATGAAGCTCTGATTAAAGAGGCTAGTGCTGTCGGCTCCGCTGTAGATACTGTCATAGGCGGTATTAAAAAAAGCCGCATTCAGTTCTAGATTCAAATTTTGATCGCCGGCCGGTAAAATCCAATCCGAGCGAAGTTCAGCATCATGTTCCTGGGCCTTATAATTATCATAGAAAAAATTGTAGCCAAGATCCAAGGACTTCATCCAGCCTAATTCTTGCTCACGGGCCTCAATTAAGGAAGTATTTATGCCAAAGCTCCTATACCAATTGAATTGGGGGTTCTCCGGGTCAAGGCCAATTCTTTGCGTAGGAAGAATATCTGCCGGTAAGCCGTAATAGGTATACTTATTTAAGTCAACATCTGCCGCAAGGCGCCAGGTATATTTGCGATAGTAGCGGTTGTAATAAGCCCCAAGATGATTGCGGGAGAATCCATTGTTATCATAAAACAAATTATCTACCCCTCCCACGCTCGATAGATGACGGGCGCTAAAACCATAGCTCTGCTGTGAACTGCGTTTGCTGTTGTAGAACACTTCTCCCAATCCAGTATTATAAAGGCCGTATGCACCACGTATATAAGCACGGTAAAGCTCTGGCACCTCAATTGGCCCAATACGAGCCGGGCTTAAGGGTTCGGGATTAATACTAACCGATAAAGGCGTGCTGAAAATTTTATACTGCACATCCATTTTTTGGTTAATACTATCCTGGTAATTCGGTTGCTCGAGGATTTTCCGTGCATCTTTAACCTGGGCCTTATAGCGATCGGTTACTTTAAGTTCTAGAGAACCTAAATTATCGGGCTGAGCACTTAAACTTAGTGCCGCAAATAAAGCGATAGTTAATCCTAAGTTTCTCATCTTACTTTTCAATTATTTCCGGTTCCTCCAAGGGCTCATCATCACCTTGAAAATCTAGTAGTTGTAAATCACCATCCAAATCCAACTGAATGGGTGAACTTTGCTCACGAAGCAGTGCTTCTTTCTCTGCTATGGCGCGAGCCTCTGCTTCTTGAATATCGCGCTTCAAATTTTCGGCTGCCTCCACCAATTCGGAGCTTTCCTTGCTATCTATGACAAAATCAATGATGTAATTCGCTTGGAAGATATCGTCAAGTTTCCAAAAATTCTCCGCCATCAAGAGCAGCGCTTTCATTTTCCATTCGCGGTAAGATGGCAAGGCCTCAATCATTTCCTGAATCAGTACATTACTGCTGTCGTGAAATTCTTGCTTCTGTAATATCCAAGCCATGTGATAATAAGCTTCTGCCTGAATATCGCCTGCGGACTGATTTTTGACCTTTTCAAAAAGAATGAAACTTTGTGGGAAGTCCTCCTGACGGAAATAGACCTTCGCCTGATAGCGCTGAGCTTCTGTGCGGAGATTTTGCTCTAGCTTATCATCTGAGAGTAACAATTTACTGTACTCCAAAATACCTGCATCATCACCTAATTTTTCTGCGCTACGCAGCAGGCCTGTTCGAGCCGCTAACAATTGGTCTTTGCTTTCGGCGATTAATGCATAGCGCCCATAGCGCTCTCTCGCCAAGGCATAATTGCTATCGCGGTAATCAGTCTCGGCCAAAAACGGCAAGGCTGCCAATTTATATTCGCGATTAGTACTCTTTTCTATTCCCGCGTAAAAGTCATAAGCCTCAGCGAATTTCTCATTTCGAATTGCTGCATCTCCACCTAAATACATCGCTTGTTCCCTAAATACTCCTTTCGGGAAACGTGATAAATAAGTTTCAATAGCGGTATAAGCCTCAGCATATCGGCCATCCGCATAGATGTCGAAAGCCGCATTATAAGCCGTTGAATCTAAAGCAGACTCTTTGATATCCAGAAAGTCAATGGTGGCTACCCAATCTAAATAATCCGTAATCCGTGAAGCTCTTTTATAGGAGATTTCTGCTAATCGAATCGCCTCATAAGCCTCTTGGGTTTGAGGATATTTACTCACGATCTCCTGGAAGGTAGCAATGGCCTTTTCATTCTGATCACGGTTACTGTAAATCAGACCTTCTTTGAGGCGCACCTCAATAAGCCGATCACTTTTGGGATAATTACGACGGAAATCCTGAAACACCTGTAAGCTATTGTTATAGTCGTCCAATTGCAAATAGGTAAGTCCAAGTTCTAATTGTGCCTTTTCGGCATAAACCGAACGAGAATACTTCCCTAGCAAGGTTTTCAGCTCATTAATTTTTTCATTGGACTTTCCATCTAAGCCCAAGCACACCGCCCTTTGGAAATATGCATAATCTGATTCTACGCTATTCAATTGAATGGCTTTCTCATAAAAGCTAGAGGCTAAAAGATAGCCTCCCGTTAAGAGGTAGGCATCTCCCAAACGTAAGTAGGCGTCTGATTTGCGAGGATCTTTGGTGGCAGCATCCCTCACGAACACTCTAAAATCATCCGCTGCCGGTTTAAAATCAAATAGCTTGTAAGAACAGTAAGCACTATGATAATAGGAACGATTAAAGACATTTTGAGCCGCCGCTCCTTTCCCCTTTCGGAAGTCCATAAAGGATTCCCGAGCCGACTCATAATCTCTAAGCCGATAATGACACTCCCCTATCCAATACTGGGCGAGATTAGCCAGGGCTTTGTCTTCCGGATATTTCTGGCACTCCTTATACTTTTCTAAAGCACCGGCAAATTTCAAGGAGTTAAACATCTCGGTAGCCCGATAAAAAGCTATTTGCTGATAAATCCCACGCATCTCTGGGCTATTCATGCCTACCACTTGAATGGCGCTCATCGCGCGTTCATAATCTTTAGTGGTGATATAGATATTAGCGAGATAAGCGTTTACTTCTTTCTTATGTGGACTATTGGGATACTGACGTAGAAAGTCCTTCAGAACCGCAATAGCATCTTTGAAGGGACTGGCCAGCTCATAGGAAAGCTTTGCGTAATTGAAATGGGCGTCTTCGGTAATCTTAGGCGAATCATTTAAATCCATAGCGGCTTTAAAGGCCACCATTGATTGACTCTTCTCGCCTACTCTTAAATAAGAGTCACCCAAATGGTAGTAGGCATTTTGCCTCAAGGCAGAAGGTCCGACCGTGATTTTATTGAAGGACTTTATCGCCTCTGTATATAGACCTTCTTGATAGCTAGCATAACCCGCTTGATAGTGATCTTGCAAGCGCATTCTCCCACCTTTTTCCTGAAATATATTGAGGTATTTTAAAGTGTTATGATAATCCTTTCGGCTGAAGAAAGCATCCGCCAGCAACTTGGCAATTTCCGGCGCCCGACCAGCACTAGCGGTGGCAATTAACTCCTCTCCAACTTCTACTAGCTTATTGTAATCCTTTAGATTGTAATAGATATGGGCCAAATAATAAGGAACCATTGGCCCAAAATTGGGATCCTCTTGTAAAGGGAGGAAATTCTTTAAAGCCTCGGCATAACTGCTATCGGCATAGAGTAAATGGGCATAATAATAGCGTGCAGAACTGGCATATGCGCTTTTACCATCCTTTAATTTTAAAAACAAGTCCAGGGCATAAGAAACTTGCTCATCTTGTAATAAGGCATAGGCCCATTTAAATTGATACTCGGCCTTTTGTTCCTTGTTTAAGGCATATGGATCTACCCGTTCATAATATTTTAAGGATTGCCGATAGCGCTTTAAACTGAATAGATTATTCGCATAACGCAACCAAAGCCGGTTTTGCAAAGGACTGGTTTCGTGAATGCTGGCAAACTCTAAAACTCTTTCTTCAATATCACCGTGATAGAGCTCTATTGCACAATACGCGGCAAAATAACGAGCATTCATCCGCTTCTCGTCCGTATATACAGGATCCTCTACAACTTGGTCAAACAACTGCTGAGCATTTCCATACTGTTGCTTCTCCAAAAGTTCTAATGCGAGGTCATAAATATCCTCCCCTCCCTTTAATTGTTGATTGACTTGAGCCCTAATTGCACCTGTGCTGATAAGCACAAAGAACACAATGCCCGATAACGCCTTGATAATCCGCATATTAGCCTTAGTTTATCTAAAGTTCTAAAGTATGAGTATTTCAGGGGCAGGGATTTTAGCTGATTAATAAGTTTTAAACGCGGACTGTTAATTATTATTGACCCATGCGGTGCACTTGCCAATCGCAAAAGCTATTTTTGATTTACGATGAATGGAGATCCAATTTTAAGATTAACGCAGGCCAATATTCACCAGGGAAAGAAGCAAATCCTTAGTGAGGTGGATTTACATATTGGTCAGGGAGACTTTCAATACCTAATTGGTGCCACAGGAAGTGGTAAATCAAGTTTATTAAAGACCCTCTATGGTGACCTGCCCTTAAAGCAGGGAACCGGTATGGTATGTGGGATGGAGCTCGAATCTTTAAGCGAAAAGGATATACCCAGCTTACGCCGTAGATTGGGAATTGTATTTCAAGATTTTCAACTTTTGATGGATCGTAGTGTGCATGAGAATCTGCGCTTTGTGCTACAAGCCACCGGTTGGACTAGTAAAAAGGAAATTGAGAATAAGATTCAGGAAGTACTGACTAAAGTAGGCATGGAGCAAAAGCTTAAGAATATGCCACATCAACTCTCGGGTGGCGAGCAGCAAAGGGTAGCTATAGCACGGGCCCTACTGAATGATCCCCAGTTAATCTTAGCGGATGAGCCTACAGGTAACCTCGACCCCTCTACTTCTGAGGAAATTATGATTCTCTTAGAGCAAATATCCGATAGCGGACGCGCCATTTTAATGGCAACCCATGATTATAGCCTTATCCTCAAATTCCCACATGAGACTTTAAAGTGCGATCAAGGAAGAGTATTTAACACCGTTCAGAATAGTCTTTAGTGGAATTGACGATTGCCATATTGGTATTTCGATATTCGCCAGTAAAGCTGGTTCAAGAAATTTTAGAGCAGTGCCGTCGGCTAGAGATCAATTTTGAAGTTCTGATCTATGACGATGGTTCTGAGGTCGTTTGGCAAGAACAGCTTAAAGGAGATATGTCCTCCTTTCCAGAGGTGTTTCTGGAACTTGGCGCAGAAAATAAGGGCCGAGCCGCTGGGCGTAATTTTTTAGGCCGAAAAGCCTTAGGTGAGTATATCTTGATGATGGACGGCGATTCACAGATCGATTCGCCTCATTTTGTTAATGACTTTTTTCGCGTTCGCAAAGCCAATACCACAGTTATTGGCGGATTGATTACATCAGAAAAGCCATTGCCTGGAGCAGAATTGCGCTGGAAGTACGCTCAAGAAAGGGAAATTCAAAGCTTAGATCAGAGAAAGGTTGATCCCTATGCCCATTTCAAAACCGGATGCTTTTTCATCGACCGAAGGGTATTTGAAAAGGTGCAGTTCGCTGAAGCACTGAGGACTTACGGTTATGAAGACAATCTCTTTGGTTTTGAGCTAAAAAAAGCGGGAGTTTCGGTACTTCACATTCAAAACCCGATGTTTCACGCCGCCGACGATCGCAGCTTAGCCTTTTTGGCCAAATCTGAGGAGGCCATGGAGTCCTTGCTTTGGATTGATGAACATCGACCCGACTGGGCTACCAAATTCAAACTATTACGATTGAGAGCAAGTCTACGAAAATGGAAGCTGTCCAAAGTCGTATTCAGCCTACTCAACTTGATGGAATCCAGTATTCGATCTAGCTTAGAAGGTCCGAGTCCCAGCCTATGGCGTTTCGACCTTTTCCGCCTGCATCGATTACTCCTGCTCGATTTTCAGGATTAATTCCCGAATAAGCTTGGATTCTTCTTCCCAGTTATTCTCCTCAGCAGCTTGTTTAAGAGCCCTCTGATACGCTGACTTCCCCTTGCTCCTAATGATTTCCAGCTTCGATTTTAAGCTCTCTGCATCAAGGCTGCTACTTAGGCCAATGTCATAGCGTTCTACGATGCTTTTCACCTCCACCACCTCACTGCTTAAAATTGGCAGGCCACATTTGATATAATCGAAAACCTTATTGGGTAGGCTGTAGCGATAATTGATGTTATTGTCCTTGTCCAAGGAAATCCCTAAATCCGCAACCATCGTGTACTCCAGGAGCTTTTCATAAGGTTGTGGCCCAATAAAGTGAACTCGATTCTTTAAAGCGGCATCCTGTGCCTGTTGCTTTAATTTTGGGAGGACATCTCCCCGACCAACTACTAGAAGATGCACGTCTTCCTCCATGATTTTTAGGGCGTCCATGAATTCCTCCATACCCCGATCCACATTGATCCCCGAACCCTGATTTATCACCAAATAAGCTTTCTCGGGTAGATTTAAATCCAAGCGGCTAAGTGGTTTTGGCACGAATGAGTTTCCAATATTTCGCACCACCAAGGGTCGTTTGCCGTAATCCTTATGATAGAGCTCAGCAATACTCTGATTTACGGTAATCAGATAATTGAGTTTGGGAAATATCCAGGATTCTAGACTTTGCCAAATCCATTTCACTACTGGCCTATCTTGGATCTCAGGTACCCCACAGAAATATTCATGGCTATCGTATACCAAGGGGCGGCCAAATAATTTGCTGATTAAATAATTGGGCAATAGCGTATCTAGGTCATTACTCCAATAAATATCAAAGCGTTTTTGGCGGAGCAGAAAGAAGAAAAGTCGAATATTATATTCTGCGTAAAAGAGAAATCCTCGATGGAAAAATTGCTTAAATCTTTTAATTCGGTACGGCGGATTAAAATCCTTACTAGCAGCCATTTGTCTACCAACAAATAGGATCTCATAATTCAGGCTTCTTAAGACAGAAATGGTCCTTTGCACCCTTTGATCAGTGCTTAGGTCATTGGTTACAGAAAGGACAATTCTTTTCACGAGACAATAATAGAAATAACCCGGCGAAGCGCCTTGAATTATATTTTTGCCCAAAATCTTTTCGTGGAGCACCGAAATATCGATATCGAGCAATATAACTATCCTCTACCTGATGATCGAATTGCCGCTTATCCCTTGGCGAGGGGGGAATCCAAGTTACTGGTATACCAAGACCGAAAAATTGTTGAATCTCAATATCACCAAATAGCTGATTTTCTACCGGAAAATGCTTGGGTCGTCCTAAACGAAACCAAGGTGGTTCAAGCACGCTTATTATTCCCGAAAAACGAACAGAGTATAATTGAGGTTTTCTGCTTGGAACCCCTTGATCACAAGAGCATTGAACAAGCCATGCAGGCGCAAAGTAGTATTCGATATCAATGTCTGATAGGCGGTGCAAGGAAATGGAAGTCAGGGCCACTCAGCATCCAAATTGGGGATTTAAGGATCGAGGCCTTAAAGGGTGAGGCCAATGAGGGTAAGTTTGAGGTTGAATTGCGGTGGAATCAAGAGTTGAGTTTTTCGGAAGTGCTCGATATTGCCGGAAAGACCCCCCTACCTCCCTATATTAAACGAAAAGCTGAAGAGGAAGATAAAACCACCTACCAGACTACCTTCGCTAAGAAATCTGGCTCTGTTGCCGCCCCTACCGCAGGTTTGCACTTTAATGATCAGATCTTTGCTAAGATGAAAGAAAGGGGGATGGATCTCAATTTCCTCACCTTGCATGTTGGTGCGGGCACCTTTAAACCAGTAAGCACATCGGTGGCTGAGCATGAAATGCACGCGGAAGAATCCTTTTTAGACCTGAATTTCATCAATCAGATTATTCGGGCTTTAGAGGCCAAACGCCCTATCATCCCCATAGGCACCACATCTCTAAGAGCATTGGAAAGCTTGTATTGGTTAGGCTGCTTGTATGCTCATGATCAATTGAACTTGAATGAAGAGCTTATTGTACCCCAATGGCTAGGCTTCGAAAAACCTGAATGGGCCTTAAAACCGATAGAGGCCTTTGATGCATTGCGAAAATTGCTCGCAGAGAAAGGTCAGGATTGGCTTCCATTTAAGACACAAATTATTATTGCTCCAGGTTATAAACATCGATTAATCAACGCTTTAATCACCAACTTTCATCAACCCAAAAGCACCCTGATGCTATTGGTTGCTTCTTTAATTGGTGAGGATTGGCAAGAAATCTACAATTACGCCTTAGCCAATGATTTCCGCTTTCTGAGTTATGGAGATGGTTGCTTAATATACTTACACTCATGATTCGCAATATCCTCGTCCAGCTCTACCTCTTTCTTCAGCCCCTTTTTGGCTTAGGTCAAAGTTTGGATCATAGCCCTGTAGTGAATTTTGGCGATGAATTGGAAGAGTGCAGCGGCATGACCTTTATCGCGCCTCATGCCTTAGCTTTAATCAACGATAGCGGTAACGAGGCAGAATTGTTCATTTACGACACCACAGGAAATGAAATCATGACCGTAAGTTTATTGGGAATCCCCAACCGCGACTGGGAATCCTTGGCTTACGCTGATGGTATTTTATACATTGGAGACTTTGGAAATAATGCTAATAGCCGAAGAGATTTAGAGATCTTCAAAATCGACGTTTCCAATCTATTGACTAAGCAAATTTGGTCTCTTGAGGGTCGAATTCCTTTTACGTATGAGGATCAAGAGGGCTTTCCTCCAAAGGACGAGGATTTGCATTTTGACTTAGAAGCGATGATTGTGGAGCGAGATTCCATCTTTCTTTTCACAAAAAATCGCACCAAACCCTTTAATGGGGAGGTTAAGGTTTATGGCTTAAGTACTAAGGGCAGTGCCCAAAAAGCCAAATATTTAAAGTCTTTTAAAACCAATGTTGGTTTAAAGCACTTTAATTGGGTAAGCGGGGCGAGTCTGGGCCCTAATGGAGATGATCTCTTCCTATTAGGATACAGTAAACTATGGTATATTGAAAATTGGCGCACTTCTCAAGAAATGAAGCTTTACCCCTACTCCCTGGGTTACTTCTCCCAAAAGGAGGCTCTAGCCATCCAGGAAGGTGAATTGTACTTTGCTGAAGAAGGCACGGAATCCTACCCTCAAAGTCTGCATAAAGCTGATATTAGGATTTTTAGTAATCAATATAATCGTGAGCAAGCGCTAGAAGCTATTCTAAGTCCCGCCCAAACCTGGTCTAGTTCGGATACGCTAATCGTAAGCTTCAAGCAGGCTCGATATTATTTAGGCATAAAGTATCAAATCCATAATTCTAAAGGCGAATATGCCGGAGGAGGCACCATTGAGGCCAAGGATTTAATTGAGGGGGAATTTGCTTTGCCCCTGAATAATCTAAATCCAGGAAGCTATGTCATTAGCTTAGAGGGAGAAAGAAAGCGGGCCTTTAGAATCAAGATCCTTTAGTCTAGCTTAATTTTTAGGGCCAGGCCTAAACGCGAATTGGGTAAAAGTGCCGTCCCTATTGTCACTCGATCTTCATCTTGCAGATGCCAATGGGCTATTTTGCGTCCTACGAATATGCCTATTAAGGCTCCGGTTAAGACATCTGAGGGCCAATGCTTTTGATCAAACACCCTTTGCCAAGCAGTTAGGCCTGCCGCAGTATACAAGGGCAAGGAGACATACCAAATGTCACCGTAATAGCGCGAAATGGAAGCCGCTGCAGAAAAAGCGATTACACTATGACCCGAAGGAAAGGATAAATTATCTCTACTAAAGGAGGGCCCATTGAAGCGGTATGGATCTAAACTTAATTGCTCCTCTGGCCTTTCGCGATGAAAAGCCAGCTTTAATGCCATTACTAGGGCTCCACTGGTAAGCATACTTTGTAGAGCTACAGAACTTAAACCCTCTAATTCCTCATTTTCACTAATCAGTCCAATGGTGTATGCTCCTAAGCCCAAAGTCCCCATATAAAGAGGATTTCCCATTGGTTCGAAAATTGGCCCCAAGTCATCACTAGCATTAGTTTGCCAGGCCGCCTGCCATTCTGCATCCTGGGTGAAAGTAAAGGCTACTAAACCTGCACCCAGACCCCAATACAGAGCGTCATTATAAGAATAAGACTCAGCCTTAAACCAATGGCCTGCATTATGCCATGAATCCTTTACTAAATTAACTTGACCTTGGACTGTCGCAGTCAATAAAGTCAAGCTCATTAAAAGTATTTTAAAACGCATGAACTTATATTTTTCTCCCCGGCTTATCATTACATTCGCAAGGTATGCAGAGTGAAGCAAAGATTACTGAGCCAATTACGGAAAAGGGCTTAGACGATTTTTACGATTTCTTGGAAGACAAGTACGGCTTGCATTTACGTTGGTATAATCAAGCTTCCTTAAAACGCCGCCTGGAAAAGGTCCTTATGGAGTTTAGGCTGAGAGATTTGTATTCCCTGATGCTCTTAATTGTCAGTGATCGAAAGCATTATGAGAAATTCCTCGACCATTTTACCGTAAATGTTACCGAGTGCTTTCGGGAACCTAAATCCTGGCTGGAAATAAGGGAAAGTATCATCCCCTTTATGCAGCGACAACAAAACCTAAGTGTTCTAATTGTTGGGGGTAGCACCGGTGAAGAGCTGGTAAGTTTGGCCATTTTACTGGAAGAAACAAAACTTCTCAATCGGGCGCGAATTGTATGCAGTGATCTTTCGGAAGCCGCTCTAGAGCAGGCCCGTCGTCCGATTATCCCTCGGGCCAAAATCATGGATGCCATTAAGAATTATGAGCTTTCTGGCGGGCAGAAGGAATTAGAGATGTATTATCAATCCACCGCTACTAGCTGTCATTTTCATTCCTATTTGTTTGAAAACGTGGAGTATCGTCACTTCGACATCACCCAAAGTGAATTAGGCGAACAGTTTGACTTAATCATTTGTAGAAATTTACTCATCTACTTTCAAACGCAACATCAACATCACCCTTTGGCTCGATTGGTACGCCATTTAAAGCCGGGGGGATTTTTAAATATCGGCGAGCAGGAATCCCTCTCCTTCTATCGTGGGCCGGGAAACCTTCAAATCGTTAGCACATCGCAAAAAATCTATCGTCAAGATTTAATTCCTTCCTATTAGTATCCCTTTTACTGGGGCTTGGGAATTGGGTGCAAGGGCAAAGTTTGCGATTTGCTTTCTACAATGTGGAAAACCTTTTTCATCCAGATTGCGACAGTATAAACCCTGATAAGGAATTCACCCCGCAGGGTGCTAAAGAATGGACATTCCCCGCTTATTATCAAAGGATAATGCGGCTTTCCAAAGTAATCATTCATCTAAGCGATGAGGATTGGGAATTACCCGCTTTAATGTCTTTTGCCGAAGTGGAAAGCGCGCAGATACTAGTAGATTTAATCCGACTGAGCCCGCTGCAAAAGTCTGATTACCAATATGTGCACTATGAATCACCCGACCGCCGGGGAATCGATGTAGGTCTATTGTACAGAAAGAGCCATATGAGACTTATTGAATCAGAAGTTCTACCCTTTGTATTAGAGAATGACAGCAATTACCGAAGCAGGGACATGCTTTTTGCCAAGTTTAAAATATTAGATGGTGACACCATCAGCTTTTTAATCTGCCATTGGCCAAGTCGCTTTGGAGGTAAAGAAGCTAGTGACTATAAGCGTATTCAAGCGGCAAGGATTGCCAGAAACTTTATTGATACCAAGGCCCCTGGCTCGATTATCATAATGGGCGATTTTAACGATAGTCCTTGGGATCAAAGCTTGTCAGAACTGGCTTCATCTGCCGAAAGGCCACTCCTTAGATTGATGCAGAATTTAGATTCTAATTCCGGAAGTCACTGGTATCAAGGCGAATGGACTTATCTTGATCAAATCCTGATTGATAGTTTGGATTTGGAGCGGGTAAAAAACTACGGCGTTTTTAAAGCTTCATTTTTATTGGAGAAAGACGGGCAATATCCGATCGAAAAACCAAAAAGAGCGTTTAAGGGGCCCTTTTACACCGGAGGCTTTAGTGATCATCTGCCGGTATACCTAGATTACGCAACTAAAACCCAACCTTAGACGTTTTGACATCGATAACTAAGTATTAGGAGATTTATTTAATCGATTTCAATGTAAAGCCAATACTCTAGCGTAAATTGGCGGATTGAAATCATATTTTTGCCTCGAAATTGTAAGCTATGAAAAGAATTGCCTTAGTCCTTTTGAGTGTTATAACACTAGCATCATGTGAGGATGACCCGGTGGTAAGCACTTCCACCTTCCCTACGGATGGTTTGGCTTTACCCCAGGTAAAGAACACTTTGATGATGACTTCCTATATGCCCATGAGTGGCTACAGCACGCAAGTTTTCAACATCGCCTTAGCCGATGCCTTTCCTGGCACTTACAATGGAATCAATTTGGTAAATGACGGTGCGAATGTCCTTTACACCGCTATCAGCGATAGTATTGCTTGGAATCAACCTTTACAGGCAGCACCTTCACTTTATTTAAACGACGCTACAGTTTTAGATCCTAGCAATTTGTTGGAGGACGTTACTAAGGCGCAGGAAAAACGACCGATTGCTGCGGTTAATCACGTGGTAACCAATACCGATTCAGCTTGGGTGATTGATAGTAAGGTGCAGTTTTTTAGAGATACCACCAATGCAGGATTTAGAATTGAAACCTATATGTTGGTTAATGCCATTGCCGCGAATTACCCTACCGCAGGAATTAACTTAACCACGAATCCAAGTGCAGGAGTCATGGTTACGCAGAATGATTTATCAGTTTGGGATGTGGAAATTTTCGGTTTAGTAGATACCACTAAGGCACTTACTACTAAAGGACAACCCTACTATCACCAAAATGTATTGGTACGTAATTCCAATCCTGAATCTGCATGGGGCTATCCGTTTACGGAATACTCCCCTTTTGGTCAAAGCTTCAGTGATGGAGACATTATCGGTACCAGAACCACTCCTATTCGTCACTACTTTGGTAAACCAGATTCAGATATCGACGGGGCATTTACTGCCGATTACGAATTCACCCCGAGCTTTATTACTATCATTTGGGTGCAGAACGAGAGCACCTTTAAATATGAGTACGTAAATAGTGTACTTACAGAACTACCTTTGCAATAGGGTAAATCAAGATATTTTTGAAAAAGGTCATTGTCTCTGGATAATGACCTTTTTTTTGTGATTAGCTTTTTGCATCGAAATACTCAGCAAATAGATCCAAAAAATACTGAGGAGCCATTACCGGTTTGCGAGTCTTTATATCAACAAACACCAATTGCACTTCTCCAATAGTTAAAAGTTTGCCCTCTTCATTTCTAATTTCATGATGAAAAGTAATTCGCGTCCCGGGGATTTTTCGGATTTCGGTTTTTATTTCGATTAGATCGTCATAAGTGGCGGGAGCGATATACTTTATTTCCAATTTTAAAACCGGCAGCATTATTCCCCGATTTTCCATCTCCTTATAGGTAAGTCCTAGAGTGCGAAGGGCCTCCACTCTTCCTATCTCAAAGTATTGTGGATAATTACCATAATATACCACCCCCATTTGGTCGGTTTCGGCATACCTAACTCGAGTTGACATTGAGTTAACAAACATAATTCCTTAAGTGCTGAATATTAAGCTGATTCTACGGTAGAATGCGGGATACAGAGCGATTAACCTGTGCTTAATCTCGGATAAAAAAACAGATTTTACAAGAGCAATTTGATTTTTTTTATCCGATTTTTCTACACACATTTGCCCCTGTTAAGGGGAAGATAAAGTTGGCCGTCTGCCACCAACTTCCACCCTTTATTTTTAACTAAACACGTAGCAAATTTATTCAAAGCATGGAGCTGACTGCAAAGACGGTATGGGATAATTGTCTATCATATATTAAAGACAATATTGCGCCCCAAAGTTTCAAAACTTGGTTTTTGCCAATTAAGCCTCTAAAGCTGAAGGATAATGTATTGAGCATTCAGGTGCCCAGTAAGTTTTTCTACGAGTGGCTGGAAGAAAACTACATCAAATTGCTAAAGAGTGCTATCACTCGTGAATTAGGAGATGATGCAAAGTTGGTCTACAGCATCGTAATGGAAAACACCTACGGCAACAGCAAACCCTACACCGTTAAAATCCCATCGAGTAATCGTGGGTCCATCAAAAACCCGAAGGTGAACATGCCGATGGAACTTGGAGAGAATGGCGTGAAAAACCCATTCATCATTCCTGGTTTAAGGAAAGTTCATGTGGAATCACAATTGAATCCTAATTATACCTTCGAGAATTTCGTGGAGGGCGATTGTAATCGCTTGGCGCGCTCGGCCGGTTTTGCTGTGGCTAAGAAACCAGGGGGGACATCATTCAATCCATTATTGCTTTATGGAGGTAATGGCTTAGGGAAAACACATTTGGCACACGCCATTGGAATCGAGATCAAGGATCGATATCCAGAAAAAACGGTTTTATACGTAAGTGCGGAAAAATTCCAACAGCAGTTCGTAGAAGCCATTCGCACCAACAACAAAAACGACTTTTTACACTTCTACCAATTGATTGACGTCTTGGTGGTAGATGATGTACATTCCTTTGCGGGTAAGGAGAAAACTCAGGATGCCTTCTTCGAGATTTTTAATCATTTGCACCAAAACAGCAAGCAAGTAATCCTCACCTCGGATCGCGCTCCGGTGGATTTACAGGGAATGGAACAGCGTCTTCTTTCTCGCTTTAAGTGGGGATTAAGTGCTGATTTACAGGTTCCTGATTTAGAAACGCGTATCGCCATCCTAAACCAAAAACTCTATAACGACGGAGTTGAAATGCCGGCGGATGTTATAGAATACTTGGCTTATAGTATCAATTCGAATGTAAGGGAGTTGGAAGGAGCATTAATCTCACTTCTGGCGCAATCCTCCTTAAACAAAAAGAAGATCACTGTGGAACTAGCGAAGCAGATGATCGACAAGTTTGTAAAGAATACCACGCGTGAGATTAGTATAGATTACATCCAAAAGGTGGTTTGCGATTATTTCGATATGCCTATCGAATTGTTGAAATCTAAAACCCGGAAGCGAGAAATTGTACAAGCTAGACAACTAGCCATGTATTTCTCTAAACAGCTTACCAAGAATTCCCTTGCTAGCATTGGGGCTCAGTGCGGTAACAAGGATCACGCTACCGTTCTGCACGCTTGTAGGACGGTTAACAATTTAACCGAGACGGATAAAAGGTTCCGAACTTATGTGGAGGATCTTCGTAAGAAATTGACTTTAAAATAAATAGAAAGCCCTAAGGAACGTCTTAGGGCTTTTTTTTGCTCCACATTTTCGGAGCTTTTAGTAATTTAGAAGGGTGAACCTACAAATCAAATACCCTAGCCTACCTTTCCACCCGCTATTTACAGCCTTAATTCCTATCGTTTTTTCCCTGCTTTTTTTAGCTAGTAATCACGAGCCCATATCCCAACAATTGTGGATTATCTGATTGCTTTAAAATACAAGGGCGGTAAGGAAGTACAGCATCTCACTCTGGAGGAGATCCTTCCTCTAATTAAGAGTGATAAATTTCACCCCAAAGTTGATCGAATCTGGGTCAATCACGAGAATTGGGCGGAGCTTCCGACTGAAGCCAGGAGTATTTGCATTAAAGTGGTTCTTAAAGCAGACGAAAGCACGAAGAATAATTTTGAGCACAGTTGCTTTCCAAGCGCAATGGAGTTCTGTTTAAATCCCCATTATAGGTGGTGGCTGGAAACCCTTGAAGCTCAATCCGAGGTGAACATAGTTTTTAACAAGGAAAATGAACTTCTTTACGCTAATCAGGCCGCAAAACATTGGAATATCAATTTCCCCCATGCCCTAAAGCTTTGCGACTTTGATGAGATCATTAAGAACCATAGTGCTGAAGAGCTTTGGGAGGGTCAAACCATCAATGGTAAATGGAATATTGGCAATGAGGATGGTTTTGAAATAGAACTTCGAAGTAAAGTAATTAGCAGTCCCGATCAAAAATTACTGCTTTTAAGCATTTCGCCAAATTCCCAGAAGATTCTGGAAAAGACTTTCCAAAAGGAAAAGCAAAAGAATGATTTGATTCTCAATCAAAATTTTGGGGCCTATGCGATTGTCGATGCCCAAACGCGAATTAAGGAGGTAAGCGGCGACATATTTAAAATGGTCGGTTATACCTGGGAGGAAGTTTTGGGTACCGAAAGCATGTCTTATGTACATCCTGAGGACGAGGCGATTAAACAGGCTAGCATTGACCGTACCATGCGTGAAAACGGGCTTAGTGACACGGCCATATTCCGAGTGCGCCATAAAGATGGTCATTACATATGGATTGAAAACACCTATATCAATCATCTGCAAACGCCAGAAATTGAGGGCATCGTGCTCATAGTGAAGAATATAGATGCTCAAGAAAAAGCCCGCTTGGAATTAGTCGATAGTAATCAAAGATTTCTTTGGGCTAGCCGGGCCACCGAAGATGTGATATGGGATTGGGACTTTAAAAACAATACCATACGTTGGGGAGAAAATCTAGCGCAAATTTTTGGGTGGTCGCCAGAAGAGATAGCTACCACCGATGAATGGATGGATCGAATTAGCGCCGAGGATCATTCTAAAATCGATGAAAGCCTAGCCCAGGCCTTTGATACAAAGAAGGACATTTGGGTGTGTGAATACCGATTCAAAAAGAAAGATGGGAATATCGCCTATATTTTAGATCGGGGATATATCCAACGAAATGAGACTGGAGAAGCAATAAGGCTTATCGGCGCTATGCATGATTACAGTCAGAATTTCTATTACGAACAAGAATTAACCCACGAACGAGAGCGCTTTCAACAGCTCTTTGAGCACTCTCTCATTGGTGCAGCTATGCTGGACCTAGAGGAGGAACGATGGATGGACTGCAATCAGTCACTCCTAAATATCCTGGGTTTTAAACGTCAAGAATTCCTTGAACTGAGGTGGAAGAACCTAATTCCAAAGGCAGAATTAAAACTTAATTTGGATAGCCTAAAGACCCTAAAATCAGGTAAAAACCTCAATGCTTATCAAACAAGCTGGATTAGAAAAGACCTGGCCACCACCCGCCTGGTCGTTTCAGCATTCCCTACCCTTAATGGTGGCGGAAGACGAGTAGCATGGTTTCACTTACTTGATTTAGGACCTATTGAGGAGAGCAATAAAGCCCTGGTTGAAGCAGAATCTCGATTTAGGCAATATGTGGAAAAAGCCTCCGACCTTTTTATCACCCTTTCAGATGTAGGCGAATTTCTATACGTTGCGCCAAATGTAAAGTCACTACTGCACTACAGTAGTACCGAACTGCTGGGGAAGTCCATAGAATCCTTCTTACACCCCGAAGAGCAAGAGAAAGCTTTGAAAATCTTTGGAGCCGCTTTGAAAAACCCGGGAGAAAACTTCCGTTTTGTATTCCGTATGCTAAGCAAGGGCGGGCAATGGGTTTGGATGGAAGCCAATGGTAGCATCCAAGCGAAGGGATCACAGATTAAAGCCTTTATCAATCTTCGAGATATCAGCAAGGAGCATGAAGCAGAGGCCGAACTTCGAAAACTCTCATGGGTGGCAAACCGGACCTCAAATGGGGTTTTAATTGTGGATCCTGATCATAAGGTGGAGTGGATCAACGAGAGTTACAGTAAGCTATCGGGCTATAAATTAGAGGAAATCAAAGGCTTAAAGATGGAGTCCTTTATTCATGGTCCAAAATCCAGTCCTACAGATGATGCTCAGATTAATAGTTCAAAAAAGAAAACCAAGCCTTACCGGGTGGAAAACATCAACTATAAAAAATCCGGGGAAGAGTATTGGGTGGAGAGTATTGTAACTCCTATTCACGATAATAATGGTAAGCTGACCAATTACATTTCCATAGAAACCGACATTACCGAAAGGAAATTAGAAGAGTTAGACTTCCAGCGCAATTTACAACTCATATCCGAGCAAAATGAGCGCCTGCGCAGTTTTGCCCATATTGTATCACACAATTTCCGCTCGCATGGATCGAATATCCATCAATTGATTCGGGAATTAAACGTCACTTCTGATCAAATCCTAAAGAATGAGCTCCACTCCTTCCTTGAACAAAGCTCCCAGGGCTTAATGCAGGCCCTAGATGAACTTTCCGGATTATTAGAGGTGGAATCTGCTTCAGAACTACCCACGGAAGAGCTCTACATCCAGCAATATTGCGAAAGAGTAAGGCAAATCCTCTCTCGTCCTATAATGGAAATTAATGCTGAACTGGATTTTGCGGTTAGTCCAGAGGATACCATAAAGTTTTATCCGGCCTATTTCGAAAGCGTATTATTCAACTTGGTTAGTAATGCTTTACGATATCACGATCCCGAAAAAGAGCCTTGGGTTAAAGTCTGGCTAAGCGAAGATGAAGAGAATAAGGTTTTACACGTTTCTGACAATGGTTTAGGCATTGACCTCGATGAACATGGGGAGCAATTATTCAAATTTAAGCGCAGTTTCCACAATCATCCGGAAAGCTCAGGTATAGGACTTTATTTAGTGCGTAGTCAGATTGAAAGCTTAGGCGGCGAAATAAGGGTTAACAGCGTTGTAGGCAAGGGTACGACCTTCTCCGTTACGGTCCCGAAATAGAGTCGATTTATTATAAGAAGCGCTTAGTAAAACGTACCTTTAACGAAAGTAAAGTAGCTTGAAAAAAGTATTAATGGTTTGCTTAGGAAACATCTGCCGATCACCTTTGGCAGAGGGACTTCTAACAAGCAAAGTAGATTCCAATCAGGTTTTAGTGGACTCCGCTGGCACCGCATCTTATCACATTGGTGAGGCCCCAGATTTAAGAACCATTAAATCGGCTCGCAAGCATGGCCTGAATATCTCTCAATTAGTGGGTCGCCAGTTCAAAGTAGAAGATTTTGATAAATTCGATCGCATCTATGTGATGGATCATTCCAATTTGCAAAATGTCTTGCATCAGGCGCGAAATGAGGAGGATCGAGCCAAGGTAGATTTAATACTCAATGAAATAAGTGCGGGCAGTAATCAAGATGTTCCTGATCCATACTATGGCGGAGATGAGGGCTTTGAGCAAGTATTTCGTCTCTTAGATGCCGCCACTAACAATATCGCCGAAAAATTAGCCGATGGAAGATTCTAAACCACCTTTAGGAAAGGTGTATCTCATCCCTTCCTTAATGGGAGAAATTGAGCCATTAGAAGTATTACCCTTAGCTGTAAAGAAGGTAATCGACATGTGCGACCACTTTATTGTGGAAAATGAAAAATCGGCCCGCGCCTTTATCAAAAGAGTTTTACCCTCCAAAGCACAAGCTGACCTGGTCTTATACACCACCAATAAATTTTCGGACCCGACGGAATATCCGACATATTTGGAAGCAGCGCGTAATGGAGAACATATTGGCATTATATCAGAAGCCGGTGCGCCAGGTATTGCCGATCCAGGGGCAGAGATCATTACCCTCGCCCATCAGGAAGGGATTCGAGTAGTTCCATTAGTGGGCCCCTCCTCTATTTTTATGGCGATGATGGCCAGTGGTCTCAACGGTCAAAACTTCGCCTTTAATGGTTATCTACCCATTGATGGACCGGAGCGGAAAAAGCAAATCAAGTTTTTGGAGAATCTTTCTCGCAAGACGGGTCAAAGTCAGATTTTTATGGAGACGCCCTATCGGAATGATAAATTGATGAAGGAGCTTCTCCAAACCTGTCATCCAGAAACTAAACTCTGCGTGGCTCGTGAAGTGACGACCCTTGAGGAATACATCCGCACCCAGCCCATCCGTTGGTGGAAGGACAATTTACCAGATTTAGAGAAACGTCCGGCAATCTTTATCCTAAGTGCTGAATAAAAAAACCCCAACCAAATGGTCAGGGTAAATATATTCGGATATCTAAGCCTTGAAAAATCTTCAGGGCTGATAGGTATAAATCTTACCAATTAAAGAGATCTCGGTCGGCCATTAGGGCGTTAACATCATTGCGCACGGCCTCAAGGTTCGCTTCGTCCTCAAAGTTGACGATCACTCGATCAATCAATTCCGCTACACTTTCCATTTCTGCCTCTTTTAATCCGCGGGTGGTAATTGCTGGGGTACCCAAGCGAATTCCGCTGGTTACAAAAGGAGATTTATCATCAAATGGAACCATGTTCTTATTAACGGTAATGTCCGCTTTTACCAAGGCGTTTTCCGCTTCTTTACCGGTGATATTCTTATTGCGTAGGTCAATCAACATACTGTGATTCTCCGTTCCACCGCTAATGATATCATAACCCATTGATACTAAGGCTTTGGCTAATGCCTGGGCATTTTTCTGCACCTGAAGGGTGTAATGCATAAACTCATCTTGCAAAGCTTCGCCAAATGCTACCGCTTTTGCTGCAATCACATGTTCTAATGGCCCTCCTTGAGTTCCTGGGAAAACTGCGCCATTTAAAATCTGACTCATCATCTTCACCTTACCCTTAGGAGTGGTTTGTCCCCAAGGATTTTCGAAATCCTTACCTAAGAGGATAATTCCTCCTCTCGGGCCACGCAAGGTCTTATGAGTGGTAGAGGTTACGATATGACAATGTGGTAGTGGGTCATTAAGCAATCCTTTTGCGATTAAACCACTAGGATGAGAGATATCGCCTAAAAGTAAGGCTCCCACACTATCCGCGATTTCACGGAATCGGGCATAATCTAAATCGCGACTGTAGGCACTAAATCCACAGATAATTAATTGAGGCTTTTCGCGCTCGGCGATTTCTGCAATGGTATCGTAATTCAGGCGCCCGGTTTCCTTCTCCACCCCATAAAAACAGGTTTGGAAGGTTTTGCCGCTAAAATTAACGGGGGAACCATGGGTAAGGTGACCGCCATGGGATAAGTCGAATCCCATGATTTTATCGCCGGGCTTTAAACAGGCTAAGAAAACTGCCGCATTGGCCTGTGAACCTGAATGCGGTTGCACATTGGCATACTCGGCTCCAAATAATTCCTTCGCTCTCTCAATGGCAATGGTCTCTACTTCATCTACAATCTCGCAACCTCCATAATACCTTTTACCAGGGAAACCCTCGGCGTATTTATTGGTAAGCACGGAGCCCATAGCTTCCATTACTTGGTCGCTAACAAAGTTTTCCGAGGCGATTAATTCAATGCCATCGGTTTGGCGTTCACGTTCTTGTTCGATTAAATCAAAGATCAGCTCGTCTCTGTACATAAGAATAGTTTTGGACGGATTTTTCTACGGTGGTGAAACTTAGTAATATTGCCCAAAATTAAACCAAATATGCTCACAGCGAACGACCCAAGCCGGAAGTCTTGGTTAGATATTCCCTCCAATAGCGACTTTCCCATTCAAAATATCCCATTTGGGGTTTTTATGGCGAATGATGATCACATTTCTATTGGCACACGAATTGGAAATCACGCGATTGACTTAGCTGCCTTACATCAGCTCGGTTATTTTGAAGGAATCTCCTTACCGGAGGATGTTTTCTTGCAAGACACCTTGAACGACTTCATTACCCTAGGTCGACCTACCATTCGTCAGGTAAGAAATCGTATCGCCGATCTTTTCGACTTGCAAAATGAGACTCTTCAATCTAATGCAGATCATAAGGAAGTGGTGCTTTTCTCGGTGGAGGAATTGCAGATGTTAATGCCCGTTTTCATTCAAGACTATACCGATTTCTACTCCAGCCGGGAGCATGCCACTAATGTGGGGATTATGTTTCGTGGTAAAGAAAATGCCTTGATGCCTAACTGGCTGCATTTACCGGTTGGTTATCACGGTCGCAGCTCTTCAATCATTGTTTCAGGTGAAAACATCCATCGCCCTATGGGTCAGATGCTTCCACCAGGTGCTGAAGCGCCAGTGTTCGGTGCTTCAAAGGCCATGGACTTCGAATTAGAGATGGGATTCATTACCGGTGATGGTAAGCATTTAGGGGAGCGTATTAGCACCGATGAAGCGGAAGAATACCTCTTCGGGATGGTGATTTTTAACGATTGGAGTGCTCGCGATTTGCAGAAATGGGAATATGTTCCACTAGGACCTTTCTTGGGCAAAAACTTCGGTTCATCCATCTCACCATGGGTGGTTACCTTCGACGCTTTGGAACCTTTCCGCACCGAGCGACCTAAGCAAGAGGAGCCCAAACCTCTTCCCTATTTAGATTGTGCTCCTAACACTGCCTATGATATCAAATTAGAAGTGTATTTGCAGCCTGAAGGTGGTGAGGAGAATCTCATCAGCGAAAGCAATCACAAATATTTATACTGGACCATGGTGCAGCAATTAGCGCATCACACGGTAAATGGTTGTAATATTCACGCTGGTGACCTGATGGCCAGTGGGACTATCTCTGGCCCAGAACCGAATAATTATGGGTCGATGCTGGAATTAAGCTGGAAGGGCGAAAAACCCCTCACCTTGAGCGACGGTAGTGAACGTAAGTACTTATTAGATGGGGATACGGTGATTATGCGGGCATTTTGCGATAATGGCGAGCAACGCCTTGGTTTTGGCGAAGTGCGCAGTACTATTTTACCCGCCAAGCCTTAGGTCTTTGATAAAATAGATTAGAGAAAGAGACGCTTTAGGGCGTCTCTTTTTATTTTTAGGGTCAAATTAAAATCTTGCGACAGCTAATCGTATTCATACTGGGCTTACTGATCTTAGCCTGTACTAAAGATGATCGGTCGACCGACGGAAAAATAGTTTTGCAAGCGGATCCGACTAATGATTACTATGGAGAACCTTATCAGGGTTTGAGTCAAGATGTGAACGATTGGCTAATCTATGAGGTCAATTTGCGCGCCTTTTCAAAGGATGGAGATTTAGCTGGCGTAGAAACTGGTTTGGACAGTATTAAGGCGCTCGGTGTAAACGTGCTTTGGCTGATGCCCATTCATCCCGTAGGTCAATTGAAAGGAATTAACTCACCTTATTGTATTCAGGATTATCGGAGCATTGGCAGTGAATATGGCAATTTAGAAGATTTACGCTCTTTGGTAGACGCCGCTCATCAGCGAGGTTTGGCGGTGATTATGGATTTTGTGGCCAATCATACAGCTTGGGATCATGCCTGGATAAATGCGCATCCCGATTGGTATACCCAAGATGTTAATGTCAATATAGTCCATCCTCCGGGCACCAATTGGCTAGATGTGGCCGATTTAAATTTTGATTTAGTGGCCATGCAGGATGCCCAGATTCAGAATATGAAATACTGGTTGAAAGCCGCTAATATTGATGGATACCGTTGTGATTATGCCAATGGTGTTCCTTTTGAGTTTTGGCAAAGAGCCATCGACACCCTGGAGAAGGTTCACCGCAGTAATTTACTAATGTTAGCCGAGGGCGATCGATTTAATCATTTGGTTGCGGGCTTTGATTTACGATTTAGCTGGGCAGGATTTGGCAAAATGAAGCAGGTTTTTACCGGTGCTGCTGATGCTTCAGAAATGGTACAACAACATCTCGGCGAATACAATGTAATTACCGCTAACCAAGGCGTTTTGCGTTTTACGACCAATCATGATGAATCAGCCTGGGACCAGACGCCGGTGCAAATGTTTGGTTCCCAAGATCAGGCACTGGCCGCCTTCGTCGCAACTAGCTTTTTAGGGGGTATTCCGCTTATCTATTCGAGTCAGGAGGTGGGTCGTGACCGCCAATTGCCCTTTTTTAGTAATGATCCAATTGATTGGAATGCTCATCCTGAGGTGCGCAGCGCCTACAAGCAATTGATGAGGATTTATAATCAGGAGCCCAGCGCACGCTTACAAAGTCTGCAAGATTATAGCAATAAAGACATTCTTGCCTTCAGCAAAGGCGGAGGGCTAGATGAACTTTTGATGATCATCAATACCCGTCCTCAAGCGAAAGTTTATCCTATTCCGATCGATTTGCAAGGTGGAAACTACCTTAATCTCCTGAGTGGCGACAGTATAAATCTGGGGACCGATTTAAACCTAGGGCCTTCGGACTATATTATTCTGAAGAAGCTCTAAAGCGGCCAATTCGTCCCTGGGGACCGCTAAACCACCCATGATCGGTAGCGTAAAAGCCATCAGGAAATACTTCCCACGTTTGGCCATTATCCTGACTTACTGCGGTGCCAAAGCGAGAGCAAAGTATTAAAGTGTTCTTATGCCATTGCACCGCCGACCAATACCGCTGAAAGAATTCGGCCGGGAAATTGGGCTTAATCCAAGTTTTACCGGCATCATAACTAAGGACCAAGCTATGGTGACTTAAGGAATCGGCTAAATAGTCTCCACCGGCAATAATGAGCGTATCCCTTCCAATCATATCTATGCTAAAAGGACCTTTGCTAGGAGCTCCGGCATCCATAAAAGGGATTTCAATGAAGGAAGTATTTTGACCATCGTGATACTTTAATAAAGCTTGATCGCCTCCCATTACCAAGGCAAAAGAATGGGCAGAGATGGTTTTCAAGCAGCTGCCCGAAGCGGCAAATCCACCTTGATTCGCAATTGGAGCATAATCCGCCTTTCCTTTCTTGTATTCCTTCCAGGACTGACCTCCATCGGTGGTTTGAAGAATAATCGCCCGATGTTCCATAGCATCAGCAAAAGCATAGCCCACCATTCCGGAGAAATCCATAGCATCGAAGAAAATTTTTGGATCATCATTACGGTAAACCTCCCGCCAAGATCGGCCTGCATCGGTGGTGTTTAAGATTAAACCCGGACTGCCGGCACTAAGGATTATGGCACTTGAGTCATTAAAGGCCTCTATATCCCGCCACTGAATAGTATCATAGCCTTCTGGTGAACGGTCGTCCCAACCATTACTCAAGCTGAAGAACCACACCTGACCTTGATTACTAGAAACCCACAGGCTAGAATCATTTAAAGCGGAAAGACCCCGAAAAGAGTTCTCGGCTATGGGACAAGTAAAGGTGTCTATTCCCTGCCCCATCAGCGGAAGCGCAAAAACAGAAAGCGGGAGTGTAAGAAGAATAGATTTCATCTATGATTGATTTGCTTAGAATTTGCAAGAAATGGAAAATTGTATTAATTTCGATGTTGTAACATTGAATGATTATGAAACGCAGTAAGTTTTTAAAGTCCAGCATTTTAGGTTTAGCATCTTTGTCGATGATTAAGGTAAACGCCTCCGATAAAGAGCTTGAAGAATCCGCAAATAGTCTCGACCAAGATTTAGGGTTTAATCACTTACCCAACCCAAAAACAATAAACATGGAAAATTCAGTTTTAATTAAAGCCAACACTCGTGGACACGCAAATCACGGTTGGCTAGACACCAATCACACTTTCAGCTTTGCTAATTATTACAACCCTGAAAGAATGCACTTCGGTGCCCTACGCGTATTAAATGATGATTACGTAGCTCCAGGTGCAGGTTTTGGCACCCACCCTCACGAAAACATGGAAATCATTACTATCCCATTGGAAGGTGATCTAGAGCATAAAGACTCCATGGGTACTAAGGAAGTGATTAAAAATGGAGATGTGCAGGTAATGAGCGCTGGTACCGGTATTTATCACAGTGAGTACAATGCCAATAAAGATAAAGCGGTAAAATTCTTCCAAATTTGGATGTTCCCGAATAAACGTAATGTTGAACCTCGCTATGACCAAATTACTCTGGACACCAGCAAGATGGACAACCAGTTTATGCAAATCCTCTCCCCTAATCCCGAAGATGAAGGAGTTTGGATTCATCAAAATGCCTGGTTCGACTTAGGTGATTTTAAAACCGGTAAGAGCTTTAAACACAGTCTTCGCAGTCCATCAGGAAATGGTGTATTTGCGATGGTAATTGACGGAAAGTTTAAGGTAAACGGTCAGGAATTAGAAAACCGCGATGGTTTTGGCATTTGGAATGTAAATGAAATCGACATTGAGACCGTAGAGGCAGGCCGTCTGCTCTTAATGGAGGTTCCTATGCAATTGAACTAATCTCGATTTGACTCTTAATTAAAGGCAGTCCTTACCTTTGGGCTGCCTTTTTCATTTAAAGCTATTTCCCTTTGTCAACCTACGATGCCGCCTACTGGCAAGAACGTTATTTGCAAGAATCCACTCCTTGGGATATGGGTCGCCCTTCTCCCCCTTTGATTGAATATTTAAAGGATTGTGATCGCCAGACTAAGATTTTAATTCCGGGTGCCGGTCATGCCTACGAAGCCCAATGGCTGGTTAAGCAGGGTTTTAAAGACATCACCGTGATAGACCTGAGTGAGAAAGCTATTCACAATGCCCAAGCGCGATTTGATTCCTCCAATCAGGTTAATTGGTTGATTGGGGATTTTTTTGCTCTCGAGGGTTCTTTTGATCTGATTGTTGAACAAACTTTTTTCTGTGCCTTAGATCCGTCATTGCGCGCGGACTACGCCCGGCAGATGAAAAACTTGCTCCGCCCAGAGGGTCGTTTAATGGGGCTCTTGTTTGATTTCCCTCTTAGCGAACAAGGTCCACCCTTCGGTGGAGATCGTGAGGAATACCAAGAACTCTTTGGTCAAAGCTTTAGCATTAAGCATCTAGAGCCCTGTTACAATAGCGTAAAACCAAGAGCAGGCCGGGAATTTTTCCTGGAGCTCATAGCTTGATGTATCTTTGTGAAAAATCCAAACATGGGCTCAGGAACCGAAGTTTTAAATCACAAGCAGGTAGAAGATCGTATTAAACGAATTGCCTGGCAGATCTTTGAAGAGTTTAACTCAGAAAAGCAAGTGATTTTAGCGGGCATTGTTGATCGGGGTTATCAATTAGCTACTGAATTACACAAGCAATTAGAAGCTATTGCTGACATAGAGGTATCTCTTTGCAAGCTTGAGTTTAACAAGGAAAACCCTCTAAACAGTGATTACCATTTAAATCCCATGCCTGAGCTAAAGGGTGCGAATGTAGTAGTGGTTGATGATGTATTGAAATCAGGGGGCACCTTGATTTACGGGGTTCGACATTTTTTAGATCATGAAGTTCGCTCGCTTAAAACCGTGGTATTAGTAGACCGGAATCACAAGCGTTATCCCGTTAAAGCCGATTTCAAAGGTTTATCCCTTTCCACCTCCATGCATGAGCATGTTCAGGTGAAAATTGACGCCGCTCCATTTAGGGTGACCGTAAGTTAGATTTTAAAACCTGATATCCATCTAGTTCCGTCTAATTAGAAACTAGAATAAAGAATCTTGGATCTTAATTTATAGGTAGATTAATCAGCCCTTTCTTTGACGTGCTTTGCGCTCTGCCAGAAGGTATTTAGGATGGATGATTAGCATACCAAAGCTTTCTCCTTCATGTTTACCCAGATGCTTATGATGCATTTTATGGGCTCGCAAAACGGCGGCTAAATACAAACTTTTAGAGTTCCTAAACCACTTTAAGCGACGGTGTATAAATACTTCATGTACAAGGAAGTAGGCGAATCCATAAACCGCAATTCCAGCACCGATACTTGGCGCAATCCAGTCGCCGGCCATCAAGCCTAACATAATGCATAACCAAGAGGGAATGGCGAAGATGAGGAAGAAGGCATCATTCTTTTCGAAGAAACCTGGCTCCTTAACATGATGGTCCTCATGTAAAAACCAGAGGAAACCATGCATCACATATTTATGAGCAAACCAGGCTACAAATTCCATGAACCAAAAGGTGGCAAAAACAATCAAGGCAATCCAGTACCAAGTCATAATAAAATATTCAGCAATATGAAAAAGGCCGTAATCAAGGGAAGATACCAACGGGCCAAGACATTATCTTCAGCTATTTTCATTCGGATGAAACCCGCTTGTATCAATAAAGCAACCACAAACCAAGCTAAATAGTTTTGTGGAGGAATGCTATTTCCTTCCCAAGCCCAAAAGCCCAGAATCGCAGATAAGGGTTCGATAAAGAAATCCAGGCCAACCATTAAACCTGAAGCAATAAAGGCCCGAAGAATAGGCTGAGCGGTCCATCGAGCAGCCCACAAGGCTGAGCTATAGGCCAGTACAAACCAATTGACCCCGATCATAAGGGGAACGGCAATAAGTTTAGGGCCTAGGTTGTGTAAATACCAATATTCACCAAAGGGAAAGCCGGTTTGCGTTCCAAGGACCTCCACCCCGTAGCCAATGCTAAAGCTAAAGAGGGCAAAAAGCAGGACCTTTTTAAATTCCGATTCCTTCACGGCCCCTAGAATTAGAAGGCCGGATAGCAAGAGATTTAAGGGGGTAAAGCCCGCAAAGAAATCCAGATCGGCAAAGGAAATCACCAGAACCCCAAAGAAGTGAATCACCAAAAGGCTGTAAAAGCCATAAGCTTGGGATATTCGTCGCCAATTATTGAGCATAGTCCTCCTTTATCAAGTTTGCGGTAATCTCGGCTCCCATTAAACAAAGGGGAATCCCCCCTCCCGGATGTACACTACCACCGGCAAAGTATAATCCCTTAAGGCGTTTACTGAAATTCGGATGACGAAGAAAAGCGGAAAAAGTATCATTGGATCCCGCTCCATACAAAGAACCTTGGTAACTCGAGGTTCTTGACTCAATGCGTCGTGGATCCAGGTAATCTTCAAATTCAATCAGGGATTCGATATCCTTTCCTAAAATCCGCGTGAGCTTAGCTAGCACCTGCTTTCTTACTCGAGGAATAATTTCATCCCAATCCTGACCGGTATTGCCTGGGGCATTTATAAGGATAAACCAATTTTCACAGCCTTCGGGTGCATCGCCCTCCCCTTCTTTCGAGGAAATATTGAGATAGATGGTCGGATCATCACCAATTTCCCGCTGCTCAAAAATCTGCCGAAATTCCTCAGCATAATCCTCACTAAAGAAGATGTTGTGTAAATCTAATTCGGGAAAAGAATTCTTGATTCCCCAATAGAATATTAGTGCCGAAGAGCTGCGCTCTTGTTCTAAAGTCCTTTCCGGAGCCGGCTCTTCGGGCATCAGACGGCGGTAAGTAGGAACCACGTCCATATTACTCACCACGATGTCTGCTTGATGGACTTCGCCATCAACTTCAATCCCGATTGCTTTACCATCTTCCGAAAGGATACGCTCTACCCTTTGATTAAAATGATAGGTAACGCCAAGGTCCTTCCCTAAGCGATAAATGGCCTGAGGAATAGCGTGCATGCCTCCAAGTGGATAAAAGGTCCCTACATTATGTTCCAGGTGCGGGATGCTACTCATTACCCCAGGAGTTTGATAAGGGTTGCTCCCATTGTAGGTGGCGAATCGATCGAATAGCTGTACTAGCTTGGGATGTTTTAATTTTCGTCGATTCAAGTCATGCAGATTTCCCGTTAAGGATAAATTCGGCATGCGAATAATAGAGGCTAAGGTATCTGCATGCAGATAAGATTGCAGTCGATGCAGACTCTTGCGCAGAAAAACCTTTTCCGTATACTTATAGATATAGGCCGATTTGCGCAAATACTGGAGGACTTCCTCCTTTCCCGTACCCAATTGTTCCTGAACCTCATTGGCAAAGGCCTGCTGATCGGCGTAGGCCTTAATCCTTGTGCCATCTTCCCAAAAATAATGGCAAGCCGTATCCTTGCGATAATACTGGAAATAGTCGGCTGGGTTTTTACCACAATCTTTAATCGCCTGCTCCACCAAATGAGCCAGGGTAAACAAGGAAGGCCCCGAATCGAAGCGATACCTCTCATCACCAATCACCCCCAATTTACCGCCTGGTTTAGCGGAGGCCTCAAAAACCTCTACTTGATGACCGGCTTCGGCCAGACGTGCCGCCGTGGCTAGTCCGGCGATTCCACTTCCAATAATGAGGGCTTTTTGCGGCATTAAGATGTTTGGTGAAAGAAACTAAAAAGCGCTCCAATGGTTTAGAGACTATGCAAAAGTGGTTAAAAAAATTGCGGGAGGCGCCGCCCCCAGTGCGCTGGTTATTGGTTTTTATGGTAGCGGCACTCGGTTTTGCCATTCTAAACGCTCCTCGTCCACGGGTAGTCGATTACACCATCGTGAACTTTAACACTAGCGCGGATAGTCGAATATACTTTAACAATATGCGCTCTTACTGGTATGAAATTGACCGGCTTAGTCGTCAAGGAACAGAGATCTTTCGCCTTAAGCGGCGTTCTGCAGAGCGGGATTCTTCGAACTTGAATTTCGCGATTATAAATCCAATTGGCTCGGATCAAGTCTTTATCTACACCGAATTAGGCGCTTTCTTTGAGTCATGTCCGAATTTAAGTCTACACTACTCCCTTTATTCCGATAGCGATAGCCTAAGACTCTTAAACGCCGAGCAACATTTTGGCATTGCAGCCAAGGTCCACAGCTCCTTAATTGAGAATGGGGCCATATATCTATGTTGCGGCAGTGATACTTTAAAAACCTTATATCAAGATCGACGCGAAGCGCTGGACGCCGAGGTGGTTTTGGAGGACTACTTCCGTTTGATTTTGAGGGATTGAGCGAATTCGCTTGCTCTATTTAGGAGGTGATTCGAAGTATTTCCTTTTGTATTCAATATTAAGCGCCTTCTGCTGGCGAATATTTAACACAGATTTGAAAAGTGAAGGGAAAAAGCCCCAAGCAAAGTTGGGGCTAAATAGTTACCAAGCGATTTCTTCGCCCAGATGAATGAATTTTCCGGTGAAATCCGCATCCGCTAGATTTACAGAGGTCTTTGCACCCTCCACTACTTCAAGCGGAGCATTTTGTCCGCCGAGATCTGTTTTGACCCAACCCGGATGCGCGGAATTGACTTTGATATTATCTGCTTTCAGAGCGGCAGCCAAGTGTACGGTAAATGCATTAAGGGCGGCCTTTGAAGCATTGTAAGCGAAAGGCTTGATTCCACTCCATGGAGAGCTTTCATCGCTTTGCACGGTGTTGGAGCCTAAAATGCTCGAGACATTTACGATATGTGCGTCCGAACTTTTACGCAGAAGGGGTAATAGAGTTTGGCTCAAATTCACCAGTGCGAAGAAATTCACCTCAAAAGTCTCACGCAAGATCTCAGAGCTAACGAAAGCACTGGAATTTGCGCCATTCGGAGCCTCATGTTGCATGATGCCCGCATTATTAATGAGTATATCCAATTTGCCGTATTTGGCATCGATATACTCATAAACTGCCTTAACATCGTCAGGCTTGCTTACTTCCAATTTAACATGGTCAGCATCATAGCCCTGTGATTTTAATTCCTGCACTGCACTTTCCCCCTTTTGAAGATCTCGTGCGCCGATAATAACCTGAATTCCCCCAGCAGCTAATTGTTTCGCCGTTTCTAATCCTAGGCCTTTATTGGCCCCAGTGATTAACGCTATTCTTTTCATGATCTTAAATTTTTAATTGATGAAGCAAGATTAGTTCATGCGTGATATAATATGAAATAGCTTAATTTCACCTTTGTCATAAAAATAATTATACCAATGGTTAATCTTGAGTGGTATCGGACCTTTAAGGCCGTTTATAGACATGGGAACTATTCCAAAGCGGCTGAAGACTTATTTCTATCGCAACCCGCCGTTAGCAAGCAAATGGCCATGTTGGAGGCTTACATAGGTCACAAGCTTTTCATTCGCAAGTCAAAGGGCGTAGAAGCAACCGAGAACGCCAAATTCCTCAACAATCTGATTATTGAGTCATTAGACACTTTAGAGGGTGTAGAGGCCATGTACAGTCGAAAACTGAAAAAAGAGGAACAGCTCTACGTAATTGGGATTAGCAGTCATCTGTATAAGAGTTTCCTCGCCGATAAATTACCGCACTTCAAGCACCTAAGTATCCATTTTGAAGAGAGTAATGACCGGCTTTTTGAATTAGTGAATGAACAGGAGATTGATGCGGCCATTATTCATCAAAGCCGAGAGACTTTTGACACATTAAGCTGCAGGCTTCTAAGCTCTCCTTTAGTAATTGCCGCACATCCTGATATAGACAGCTTAGAATTTGAGCAGAATTTGCAAAATGAAGATTTAAAAGCGGCGAGGTTATGGTTGGAAAATCAGCGCTGGTTCTCTCATATGTCGACTAATCCTTTTATCAAACTTTTTTGGCTGCACTGCTTTGACAAACAAAGACCTAAAGTTTTCACGAATTATGTGATCCCCAATGAATACTTAATGCTGGATGAGCTCTCAAGGACTCCTGGTTTGGCTATTACGCTAGAAGAAAACTTGAAGCCGTTTCTAAGGGATGGACGGCTAAAAATGCTATGGCCAGATCATGTTTATCCCCCACGCGATTATTATCTAATAGCGCATAAACAGCAAGCTGATTTTTTTAAAAATATCCGGCAAGCATATATCTAAGTTTCTTCAAACCAGTCTTTTAGCCAGAATCAACTAAAGTTTATCTAATTTATGTTCGCTGAACTCTAATTGTTGGGGCACATCAGGGATTCAAGAAATCTTTTCCAAGAAGATTCAGATTGCCAGGCGGAATAAAGAGGGCTTCCGCTTCCAGACTAAATTTTAACTTGCCCATTTAAAGCCATAATCTTTTAAATGATGGAACGAAAGCCATTACTCTTACTTCATGGAGCTTTAGGTCATGTAGGTCAATTCTCCGCTTTAAAGCATGAATTAGACCCTACTTTTGAAGTGCATAGCTTCAATTTTGAAGGTCATGGTGGCCGTGAATCCAATAGAGCTTTCAGCATGCCTCATTTCGTGGAGAATGTGCTGGAATATCTATCAGATCAAGGAATTCAAGAAATTTTCATTTTCGGGTATAGCATGGGTGGATATGTGGCCCTTTGTCTGGCCCAGCAGCATCTAAAAATGGTGAAGGGCATCATTAGCTATGGCACCAAATTCGCGTGGAACCTTGAAACGGCAAAGCGAGAAACCAAAATGCTAGATGCTAAGCTTATTGCGGAGAAGGTACCCAAATACGCCGCTGCATTACAGTCCATTCATGGCAAAGACCAATGGGAAGTCGTTTTGGAAAAAACGGCACAAATGATAACTGGTCTGGGCGCAGATGCTCCATTGGATGAAACAGTTTTAAACCAAATAGACCTACCGGTGAGGATATTAATCGGTACTGAGGATCAGATGGTCAGCCTTGAGGAATCAAATTGGGCGGCTCATCACTTGTCCCAAGGTGAGATGCAAAGTTTAAGGGGCTTCAAGCATCCCTTAGAAAAGGTCGACCCTAAAGCCCTGGCCTCCTACATCCGTTTCTAGGCTTAGGATCTTAACCATGCTTTGAAAAATCCTCGCTTTTCTGCTACAGGATTTCTTTTGAATAGAAATGACATAAGAAGAGGGCTTAACTTTGAAGAAAATTAGCTTTAAATTGAAATTGATGAAGCGGACTCTGCATATTGAAGAAACCTTCCGGGCATTAGCTATTGGCCTTCTTACTCTATTAGCTCTATCCCTTAATGCCCAACAAGGCTATATTACGGTTGACGAGTTATACCAAGATTGGGATCCTTCGATGCCCAGTTACAATGACGCTTTAGATAATCCTTCCGGGCTCGATTTAGTGGACATGCAGGTTACTAATGATGACCAGTATATCTATTTCAAGCTTCGGGTAAATCAAGAATTATGCTTGGGTAATAGTTTAGTTAATCATGAGATTTGGTTAAATATCGATGCCGATAATAATCCAAGTACCGGCTTTCCAGAACAAACGGGTTATGGCACCGAGTTGGCCATCAACTTGAACGGACATTATGCTTGGTTTAATAGTCCCAATCCCAACGTGCAGGTCAACTTTGGCGAGATTGAAATTCAAATGGCGCCCACAGTCACCTCTCGGACCTTTGAGATCGCTATACCGCGTAATATTAAGCCCGATGGTATAAACGCCCTTTTTACCGGAGATACCATCCGTATTGGCTTTAATGATGATGAATACAACGATCGGATGCCTGATGATGGTACGGTATTTACCTACGTATTTCAAAATGGACAAGCCCGCGCTAATGCTCCAATTGACATTGCCAAGTACCAGCCTGATGATATTCGCATCGTTTCGCATAACATCCTCTTTAATCGTGGTTTTTCCAGCAATGGGGTTGCGTCCTTGGAGCGGGTGGTTAAAGCATTGGGGGCGGATATTTACTGTTTTCAAGAATGCAGCGAAGACAGCCTTAGCATCCGCAATTACTTTGATCTTTGGTTACCGCTTGGTGGAAATAAAACTTGGCAAGTAGCTTCGGATGGCAGTCGAGTGGTGGTATCTCGATGGCCATTTAGCAATTCTTGGAACCTAACCAGGAAAAACGCTTATTTGGTAGATCTCCCCGATTCTATCTCTCGCTTACCCTTGCTTTTGATCAATGGTCACCTTTCCTGTTGCACTAACAATGCCGGACGCCAATATCAGGTTGATGAATTTGCCTCTTTCATCCTTGATGCTAAAATTCCCGGTGGACAAATTAGTCTGGCTGACTCTACCCCCTTCGTATTTCTGGGGGATATGAATTTTGTCGGTTTTGCCCAGCAATATCAAACCGTAATATCCGGTGATATTCAAGACAGCATAAACTTTCGTCGCCCCTCTCCATTAGATTGGGACGATTCTGATTTAGGCGATGCCCGTCCTTTGCACTTGGATTCAAACTTCGTCTATACCTGGAGGGATTTGCAAGGTGATGGCTTCCCGCCTGGCCGATTAGATTATCAATTTTTTAGCGATGCGGTATTATCCAAGCAGAACAATTTTATCTTGGATACGGAACGCATGAGTACCGTTGCCCTAAATGCTTATAATTTGCAGGCCAATGATACCCGCTTAATAGCCGACCACCTTCCGGTAGTAGTAGATTATCGCCTTCGGCAGATGGGCATAGGATTGGCCGAGCAAGACTTAGAGTCCAGGCAAATCATAGTATATCCTAATCCAGTAAATGGGATACTTCATCTCGATAGCCCCCGAGATTTGATAAGCGCCATGCTCTTTGATCTTTCCGGCAAGAAGGTTCTGGAAATTAATCAGCCCTCGAAAGAACTTGACCTTTCAGAGTTAAAAGCTGGAATATACCGATTGGAGCTAGTCGATAAGACTGGAGATCTACAGGTGATAAAAGTGCAAATTAAAGCGTAGAGGTCATAGCTAATGAGACAAGCTTTTTTAGAACAGGTTCTGAGTGCTTATGGAACTCTTTCAAGTGCCGAGATTGAGCAAGCTTTAGGGCTGTTTGAGCTTAAGCGTTATCAAAAAGATGATATCTTGATAAAGGCCGGACAGACTTGCGATTGGATAGGATTCGTTCAATCGGGAATCATCCGCAATTACTACATTTCTAGCAAGGATGAGGAGGTGACCTATTGCTTGACTTTCCCGGGGAAATTCATCACTGCTTATTCCTCCTTCATTGACGCCACTCCCAGCTTTGAAAATATTCATGCCCTTGGTGATACGGAGCTTTTAATAATAAAGAAGCGCGCATTTGAAGCTCTTAGTCGTTCTAGCATGGTGTGGATGCAATTTGCTTTGCACTTTGCCCAGCAATCCTATGTGCTAATGGAGAACCGCCTCTTGCTTTTGCAGATGGAATCCGCGGAAAAACGTTATGCGGATATGCTAGCAAAACAGCCTGAATATCTGCAAGAAGTTCCCTTAAAACACCTAGCCTCCTATTTGGGGATTAGTCAACGACACCTAAGCAGGCTACGGAAAAACCTCCGATAATTAGACATTTGTCCTTTTGCAATGATTTTCGCTCGCCTTCCTTTGCCCGGCAAATGAAGACTTATGAAAAGCAAGCGTATACTGATCATTGATGGTCATCCTGATGCTGAAAGTTATGTGGCCAGTTTAGCCCAATCCTATCTAAATGGTGCTCAAGAAGCTAAATATGAGGTGAGTTTAATCGCCATTCGAGATTTAGACTTTAATCCCAACTTACAATTTGGTTATCGAAAGAGGACCGAATTGGAGCCCGACTTATTACAATCCATTGAGCAAATAAAGGCTGCCGATCATGTAGTATGGGTATTCCCAATGTGGTGGTACGCTTATCCTGCCTTGATGAAGGGCTTTATCGATCGGACCTTTTTACCGGGAATCAGCTTTAAATACCAAAAGGGCAAAATGCGATTAGAAAAGCTATATAAAGGAAAAAGCGGGCGCATTATTCTCACTGCGGATACTGCCCCTTGGATTGACCGTTTTTACATGAAAAGCCCCGTAATTAATCAATTTAAGAAGGGCACTCTGGAGTTCTGTGGATTTAGCCCGGTAAAGGTGACATACATCGCACCGATTAAAGATTCGAAGTTAGCCTTTCGGCAGTCTTGGCTGGATAAGGTGCGAAAATTAGGCCGGACCGGAGCCTAAATAAGCCTGAGTCATTTCTTAAATGATTTTAAAGCTCTAAGTGCAGAGCTTTTAAGGATTTTAGGGGCATGACTATACAAATAGACTATCGCAGTATTGAGACTGAGGCCTATTGGGTCTTGAGTTTTGAATACCAGGAGGACCTGGTAAACTTGGTGCGCAATTTAGCCGGCAGAACTTATGATCAAGCCAATCGGTCTTGGTGGGTACCGGTTAAGCGGGTAGGAATTATGGCCTTGCAGGGTCATTTAGCAGCCTATCCCCTAGTTTGGAAGAAGGCTGCGGCGGAGCAAAAGGAATTGGTCTTACCCGTGTTGCACGAGGGAGCTTATCATGAATTCAGTTCCTATTTGAATTGGAAAAACTACGCGGTCAATACACAAAGTACTTACTGTGCTATGTTGCGCAAATTCCTTCGGCACTTTTCGGAGCTAGAATTAATGCAAATTGGCGATCAGGAGCTCAAGGATTTCATGCGGCTCTATTTTAGTCAGGATAAAGCTTCTTCCAGCTCCCAGCGACAAATGGTTTGCACTTTAAAGCTCTTCTTTAAATCTAGAGAGGACCTTAACTTGGAATTCGAGGGACTGACTTATGCTAAAAAGGAAAAGCCTCTGCCTAAGGTTTTAAGTAAGGAAGAAATCCGGAAGATCATCTCGGTACAGACCAATACTAAACATCGATGTATTCTGGCTTTGCAGTACGGCTGCGGTTTAAGGATAAGTGAGCTACTCAAGCTAAAACTAGAGGACATCTCCTTTGATCGTTCTAGCCTTTCGGTGCGGCGTTCCAAGGGTTATAAAGATCGAAACCTGCCCTTATCTGAGGGATTGAAGGCGGTTATTCGCGATTATTACCGGGGTTATCGTCCTAAAGTATTCCTTTTTGAAGGTCCGAAAGGAGGCATGTATTCCGCCAAGAGCGTAAATATGATATTGAAGCGAAGTAGTGAGAAGGTGGGTATTAAGCGTCATGTGCACTCTCATATGCTGCGGCATAGTTACGCCACCCATTTATTAGAATCCGGGATTGACCTACGCTATGTGCAAGTTTTACTGGGGCATAATAGCAGTCGAACTACGGAGATCTACACTTATGTCAGCACCAAGAAGATTCAGGAGATAAAATCTCCTTTCGACGACCTCGACTTTTCCTAGTGAAATCGTAATTTAGTCGGGCTTCGTAAATCAAAACATTTAGGGACATATACCTACGCTTAAAAGCCCCTGTCGGGCCATTAAGGAAATTTCCCTACGCATATAAACAAGTTGTACGAAATTAGGACGATCATGACGTTTGATGATTTAAAAGCAAAATACCCCGAACGTGAACCAGCATTTCCACCGAATTGCCCGGTTCCTAATGAGAAGGATTTGAAAGAACTAATTGAACAGTATAGCTGTAAATTTCCAAGGTCCTTCATTGATTTTCAAGTAAAACTTTGTCAAGAAGTTCCCATGGGAGATTTCGTGTTTGACGGATTTGGCTTCGCGAATAAGGAACTGGAACCCTACATGAATCTAAAGGACGTGCTAAAGGATTATGCCCAACTGGAGTATCCTGAATATCTAACTCCATTTAGACAAGATAACGGAGACTTCTGGTGCTTTGACAATAGGACCAC
>Ga0207422_1001697_pt1 | contig 38551 bp, 32 predicted proteins | sample MarCyaLeptolynsp_FD_187757 | JGI IMG/M metagenome (GOLD analysis project Ga0207422, IMG submission 187757) | Marine cyanobacterial communities from Panama - species 1 Leptolyngbya sp. (SPAdes) | ecosystem: Environmental > Aquatic > Marine > Unclassified | place: Panama: Panama City | collected... | reverse complement strand
CCCCTAAAGCCCTGCCTGCAATGGATCGCCCATCCCGAAGGCTATTGGATTCTTCGCAACCGAGAAGATGTCACCTTCTTGCAGGTAGACTCGCGCAGCCAGCAGGCGATCGCGCTATTGGGAACAATGCCCCCGGAGGAGATCGCCCGAAAATCGGGTTTGAGTCCCCAACACCTCAACTACCTCATGCAACTTCTCGCCGCCACGGGAATGCTGCGAGGGACAAAACCTCAGAAGCCCCCCAAGAAGAAGTTTCATCCCCTGCAATTGCTCTTCTTCAAAGTCCCTCTGTTCAACCCCGACCCCTGGTTGGGGTTTCCGGCGAGAGTTCTGCGGGGTTTGTGGACGCGCTCGTTCTTTTGGTTGTTAGTTGTGTTTCTCTGCGCTTCCGCCGCTGTCGGTTTAAATCTGCGTTCTGAGATTCTGCTGGCGGGAAGTTCGTTGTGGGAGGCGCAGGGAGGGACGTTACTGCTTCCCTTTGCCCTCCTTGCCGTCTCGGTCGTCACGCTGCACGAAATTGCCCACGCCCTCACCCTCAAGCATTACGGCGGCATTGTGCCGGAAGTGGGCTTCCTGTTCATGTTCCTGATGCCTGCGGCCTATACCAATACCAGCGACTCCTACTGTTTGGTCAAACGCCGACAGCGCATCTTCGTGGTGGGGGCGGGGGTTTTGTGTCAGTTGGCGATTGGCGCGATCGCGCTGTGGTTGTGGCTGCTGTCGGTGTCGAGTAGCTGGTTGCATCCAACGAGCTATCTGCTCCTAGTGGCGGCGCTATTTACAATCGCGGTCAACCTCAATCCCCTCGCCAAGTTTGACGGCTATTACTTGGCAGTAGCACTAACGGGAATTAACAATCTTCGCAGTCGTTCCTTTGAGTTTTATCGCAACTGGCTGACGGGCAAACCGATTGGGGAGAAGCCGGAGGATTGCAGGGTGCTGGCCGCCTATGCCCCTTTAAGTTTTCTCTATATTCTCGTCGTCTTTGGCAGTTTGTTCTTTTTCGTTGCTTATTGGATCTTCGACCAGATTCCGCTGACGGCGATGTTTTTACTGCTAGCTTGGTCTATCTATTATTTCTTCCCTCGTTCTGAGTAGAACTTCTAGGAGACGAGGGGACTCAGAAGTGGGGGAGACCCAGAAACTGAGGGCTTCTTCTATACCTGAAGTGAAGATTCTCTCCTGTTGAGACAAGAAGGACAAGGAAGGGAAACGCTGAAGACAACTTGCTCAATATTTTTACCAACTTAATTTCTATCTATCACTATCCACATGACATCATCTAATCTCAAACCCACTTCGGCTCGGAAAACTCGCCGCTTTCAAGTCGTTCCACCGCGAGTCGCTAATTCTTCTCCCACGTCAAAAGACCCTTTGCCTTTGAGACAAGGAAGTCAGGTTGCCAAAGACTCACCCTTGTCTCCAGAAGATTCTCCCTCTCGCCCCAACGATTTCCGAATCCCCACTCCCGAGTCCATCCCTCAAACCGATTCCCCTGCCGAAAGGCCAGAGCAACAAGAAAATAAGGTCGTTGATTCTCCTTCTCCTCAAAAAGCCGCTAAACGTTTCCCCTACGGTTGGGTCATCTTCGCTGGCATTGTGGTTGCCCTCGGAGCCATTAGTCAGATTCGCGTCGCGCCTTCCATTCGCGCTGAGGCTTGGTTGGAACCCGACCCCAATGCCCGTCAGGTGGTGCATATGGACGTGACCGGCAAGATTGCTGAGGTGCTGGTGGTTCCCAATCAACCCATTGTCGAGAATCAACCGCTGGCCCTGGTGGAGAGCGAGCCGCTGGTGGAAGACATTGGACAGTGGGATCTGCGCTTGCAGGAGAATTTGGCAACGACCGAATCGGCGAATCAGCAGGTGTTTAACGCTCAAACCCGCCTGACGATGGCGCAGCAGCAGTTAGGATTTGCTCAAGAGCGAGTTTCGGCATTGCAGCGCGAGGTACAGTTGATGGCATCGGGCGTTCTTCCCCCCCACATTCAAGGCTATCAGTCTCAAATTCAGAGCTTGCAGTTAACGGTTAGCAGTTTGGATGAGAGTATTGGACGCTTTGAGTATTTAGCGAATGAGGGCGCGATTTCCAAGGAGCGTTTGTCCGAAGCGCAGCGACAGAAGTCAAGCCTGCAAGCGCAAATTGGCGAGAATCGGGCGGCGATGGAGACGGCCAAGCGTCGGCTTGACGATGAGTTGAAGCTCAAGCAGGAGGAGGTGCAGCGCTTGCAAGCACAAGTGGCAACGGCGCAGCAGGAGGTACAGTCGGCGAAGGTGTTATTGACTCGCCGCCAGCCGATTCAGAATCGGGTTAAGCAGGAGCTAGAAAGGCGTTCGGCGCGACAGGAGCAGAATTCCTGGCTGCGCGCTCCGGTGTCGGGAGTGGTGGTGAGCCGAGATTTGTACGCGATCGCGGGGAAGACGATGCAGCCGGGGGAGGCGGTGTTGGAGATTGCCGATCCTTCTCAGTTGGTGGCGGTTATTGAGGTGCGTCAGGAAGACCGGGATTTGGTGAAGGCGGGGGCAATTGTCAAGTTCAATCCGCCGGAGCCAGGGTTGCCGAGTTTTACAACGACGATTCAGGAGATCGTGACGGTGCTGGAGAAGGACGAGCAGTTGGATAAGTCTACGGTGCTGGTGACGGCGATTATTGAGACTTCGGGGAAGGATTTGCAGCCGGGAGCAAAGATGTATGCTCGCATTGAGTCGCCTCGGAAAATTCCCCTTTACGAACAGGTGCGGCGGGAGTTGCTGAATTTGTTTAAGGTCCGCAAGTATTCTTGATGGGGCATTAGACATCTCCAATAATGGACTTACAGCCCTTGAAATAGCGTGGTCAAAATAGAGTTTCTGGAGAGGTCTAATTGTTGTCTTAAGCGCTTTTGTTTTCTCCTGGTGTGTTTTTGTTCATACTCAGTCGCTTATCGAGACAGGTTGCGGCGCGGGTTAAAGGTTTCGAGTTTTCGCAGTTGTTCGTACAGTTCTCGCTCTGGATCGCTAACCTCTGGCGGTAGGGCAATTTGAACTTCGACGAGTTGGTCGCCTCTGGTGCCGTCGCTGCGGGGATAGCCTTTGTTGGCAAGGCGCAGCCGCTGGCCGGCTTTGACATGGGGAGGGACGTTCATTTTCACCAACCCATCAATGGTTGGCACTTCGATCGCGCCGCCGAGAATAGCTTCGCTGGGGGTGAGAGGCACTTGACAGCAGAGATCCGAACCTTGGACGGTGAAGAAGGGATGGGGGCGAACGGCGATTTTTAAGTAGAGCGAGCCACCATTAATGCCTTGTCCTTGGAGGCGAACGCGCTGGCCGTCCACCATCCCAGCAGGCATCTCGACTTCGAGCGATCGCCCGTCTTCGAGGCGAATGCGCTCCCGTCCTCCCCGATAAGCTTTTTCCAGCGGAAGGGCAAGTCGCGCTTCGATATCTCTGGTCGATTCTCGCCTTTTCCCAGAGGCTCCAACCGTGTAGGATTTTCTGGTGCTTCCCGGCCGAAAGGCTTCTTTGTCATCAACCCTGACACTGGTTTTCGTCGCTTGTTTCTGACCCGGACGATTGAGAATTTGCTCGTGAAAGCGGTTGAAGTCTCGGTACTGACTGTAGTCAACTGCACCACGTCCTTTGTTCGGCCCTTTGGAACCTTTGCGCTTGGTGCCGTTCCGATCCCAGAAATTGGTGAATTGGTGGTACTGCGATCGCTTGCTCTCGTCAGACAGCACGTCATACGCTTCGTTGATCGACTTGAACTTTTCTTCCGCACTAGCATCTCCCGGATTCAAGTCTGGGTGATATCGTCTGGCGAGTCGGCGGTAGGCTTTTTTAATTTCCTCAACGGGGGTATTCCGTTCGACTCCCAAAATCTCGTAGTAGTTGCGGAAATTTTGCATCTTGTCAATTTAGCGATCGCTCTTGAATATTCAATATTCAATGCTTAAGGGTCAATGGTCAATGAAACGGTCTCTTTAGAACCAATCATCGTCCTCATCATCCCAATCGTTTTGATACTCGTAGGTTCTGCGAGAATTGCGGCGATTGTAGGTGTCTCGCTCCGGTCGCTGGCGTTCGGGTCGTCGGCGTTCGGGTTGACCGCGATCGGGACTCGGCGCGTCGTAACCGTAACTGCGATCGGTGCGTGGCGCGTTGTAGTCATAGTCGGAACCACGACTGGGGCGCTGAGGCTGGTAGTCGTAGCCGCGATCGTAGCGCTGCGTGTCGTAGTCGTAGGGAGAATAGCGATCGCGCTCTTTCTCGCCGGTGAAGGTGCGGCGAATTGAGCCGAAAAAGTCGTCATCGTCGTCTTCGAGTTGCAAGCGAACTTCTCGGTTCAACTCATAGAGCGCATCCTGCAAATCCGACTGACTGCGGTCGATCCCCCGTTCGTCATCCCGTTCGAGATATTGGCGCAAATTCGCGATCGCGGCCTCAATGGGACGGCGATAGTAACTGACAAACTGATTGCCAAAATCGAGGGTCACCTCTCGCAACCGCCGCTGAGCTTGGTCGATCAAGGCCTGGGCGCGATTGCGCTTCTCAATTCGCTCTCGCCGTTCGCGATCGACCTGGGAAAACTCCTCCGCCTCGCGAATCATCCGATTCACCTCCCCTTGGCTGAGGGTCGAAGCCCCTTGAATGACAACGCTTTGCTCTCGTCCCGTGGTGCGATCCATCGCCGTCACCTGCAAAATGCCGTTGGCATCAATATCAAACGCCACTTGAATTTGTGGAATCCCCCTCGGTGCAGGAGGAATCCCCTTCAGCTTAAACCGTCCCAGAGACTTATTATCCTTGGCCATCTCCCGCTCGCCCTGAAGGACGTGAACCTCCACCAAGGTTTGATTATTTTCGGCGGTGGAGAAGATATCGGAGCGACGCACGGGAATCGTTGTATTGCGGGGAATCAGCTTTTTCGTCACGCCGCTGGTGGTTTCGAGGCCGAGGGAGAGGGGAGTCACATCCAACAGCAGGATATCTTTGACCGTTCCCGCTAACACCCCTGCTTGAACGGCCGCCCCCACCGCCACCACCTCATCGGGGTTAACATTTTGGTTCGGTTCCCGGTCGATGAAACTGCGAACCAGGCCTTGGACGAGAGGAATGCGGGTCGAACCGCCCACGAGAACCACCTCATCCACCTGCACGGGGCTGAGTCCGGCATCTTTGAGAGCGCGCTTGATCGGACGGCGCAGGCGACTCACGAGGTCGCCACAAATACTTTCAAACTCCGAGCGAGTCAGTCGGGTTTCGATGTGCTTCGGCCCGTCATCGGTCGCGGTGATGAAGGGCAAATTAATGTCGGTGACGCTGACCCCCGACAGCTCAATTTTGGCCTTCTCCGCCGCTTCTGTTAGTCGCTGCAAGGCTTGGCGATCGCGCCGCAAGTCTACCTCTTCTGCTTCCAAAAAGGCCTCGGCCAGCCAATCAACAATCCGCTTATCAAAATCATTCCCCCCCAACTGAGTATCGCCGCTGGTGGAGAGGACTTCAAATACCCCATCCCCCACCTCCAGAATCGAGACATCAAAGGTTCCGCCGCCGAGATCGAAGACTAAAATGGTCTGATTGTCGCTGCGATCTAAACTGTAAGCAAGGGAAGCAGCAGTGGGTTCGTTGAGAATCCGCTCCACCTCCAACCCGGCAATCCGCCCCGCATCCTTCGTCGCTTGACGCTGGGCATCGTTAAAATAGGCGGGTACGGTAATTACGGCACCCGTAACGGGTTCTCCTAAATAGCGCTCAGCCTCCTCGGCTAACTTTCGCAAAATCATCGCCGCCAGCTCTTCGGGAGCAAAATCCTTCTTCAAGCGCGGACAGCGCACCTTAACATTCCCCCGTTCGTCGCGGCGAATGGTGTAGGGAACGCGCTTGGACTCTGGGGTCAGTTCGGCGTACTGGCGGCCGACAAAACGCTTTATCGCATAGAACGTATTTTGGGGGTTGAGAACGGCTTGTCGCCGCGCCATTTGTCCGACGACTAACTCCCCATCTTTGTTAAAGCCAACCACCGAAGGAGTCGTTCGCATCCCTTCTGAATTGGCGATGACAATGGGTTTGCCGCCTTCCATAATTGCGACAACGGAGTTTGTTGTTCCCAAGTCGATCCCGACTACTCTTCCCATGCGCGATTTGATCTCCTGCGATCGGTGCGATTGCCCGAACCCGTCGTGCTACCCATCTAGGCTAGCGGGTTTCTATACAAATATTAAGCAATTCACGATCATTTTATAGCAGTCAGTCATCAGCGCTTGGCACTCAGAGATCGGGAAACCCCCTGCTATTTCGGACTTGTGGTCTTCAGCGGTATATCTCAAGCTAGCTGGAGTTTCTGGCTGTGCAATGGGTTCCAGGAGGCAGGAACTCCAGTTTATGATGAACTTATCTCATTAAGACACAATCATCACGGGGTAAATGCAACTTGTTCTAATGGATAGAGTTACGACTATATCCATCACTTATGGGAAAACTGAAGGCGATAGATCCGTCCGTTGGCCTCTTCTGTTACCAGCAAACTACCATCGGGTAAGACCAATAAACCGACTGGACGGCCCCAAGAGGCGGGAATTTCTGGATTGATGAGAAACCCGGTGAGAAAATCTTCGTAATCTCCAGTCGGCCGTCCATCGACAAAGGGGACAAAAACCACTTTGTATCCCGTGCCGCGATCGCGGTTCCAAGACCCTCGAAAGGCCACAAATGCGCCATTGCGGTACTTTTTGGGAAAAGTTTCCCCATCGTAAAATTGCAGCCCCAAGGCAGCGGAGTGAGAGGCAAATAAGACATCTGGGGTGCGGGTTTGGGCAGCGAGTTCGGGCCGGGAACTGCGACCGTTCCTGGCGTGACGCGGATCGAGTAATTGGGGCGCGAGGTAGGCATAGGGCCAGCCGTAAAATTCGCCGGGACGAAGGCGAGTCAAGTAGTCGGGGACAAGATTATCCCCCAGGCCGTCCCGTTCGTTAATCGTACTGTACAGCTCTCCAGTGAGGGGGTGAAAGTCCAGTCCGACGGGGTTTCGCAACCCAGAAGCGAAGGTTTGAGGGTTGCTTCCGTCGAGATTCATCACCTGCACTGAGGCGCGAGGAAGGGGTTCGACATCAACGTTGGACCGAGAGCCAATGGAAACGTAGAGTTTTTCGCGATCGGGCGACACAATAACGTTGCGCGTCCAATGCTGGCGATAGCCGCCTCCCGGTAAGTCAGCAATTTTTTCGCCTTTGCCGTTTAGTTGCGCTTGTCCGGGTGTATAGGTGTAGCGGCGTACTTCGGCTGTATTGCCCAGGAAGAAGGAACCGGGGGCAAACGCCATGCCAAAGGGAATGTTCAGGCCGTTGCGGCCTTCGGCAAAGGTTTGTTTCTCTTCCGCCACGCCGTCGCGATCGCGATCGCGCAGAAGGCGAATGCTGTTAGCCCTCGTTTCCGTCACCAAAACATCGCCTGTGGGAGTGAGGGCCAGCCAACGTGGGCGATCTAAGTTCTCAGCAAAGACGTTAACCTCAAAACCCGGAGGAACTTGCAAGGTCGGGTTTTGGGGAATGGGGACAACTTGAGGCGGTTTGGAGGCACTTGCGGTTGCGAAAGGCTGCGGTAAATCATCTAGCGTAATGCGGATGGGTTGGGGGTTGAGGGGTTGGGTCGCGATGTGCTGGAGTGTTGGTTCGGTTTCGGCGGCCAGTTGGGATTGGACATTTGCTTCGCAAGCAGTCGCGAGGGCAAGTAAGGAGAAGATAAACGGCTGAAAGGGCAAGGTTTTCATCGATCGATCCGCTTTTTTGTCGGTGGTAACTGAGATGGTTTTTGAATAAAATAGTATTTATGTACTAAAAAGATTTGAAAAATGGCTCAACTCAATCGCGATCGCTCAATTAGGTCTGTCCCGAACAGAACTTGCAAACGCTACGCGACTCCAAAAGAACTGAAACGCCAAGCAACGCGCCTCGGATTGCCAACTGGGGCTGCGGTACTTCCAGAGCAAGAAATGAGTCCGAGTTATGGCGATCCTACCCTGGTGGACGATCGCCCGTTTGCTGGAATTTCGCCTGCAGCGGCCCGAACCTGACGGCAAGGGATGACTGAATTGTCGCAGCTACCTTGCCCTCATCAACGTCCTAAGTTGAACAATTTTGCACTTACCCAAGTCTTATCAACTCTAGAGCTTAAGCGACGCTCTCGGAGCCGTTGAGGAAAATCTACGGCACATTATTCTTCAATCGTGTTTGGCAAATCGTTATTCTAAATACAAGGGAGGCTGATTAAAATTTTTGTTTGTATGGAGGTTTAAACTATGCGTTCTTCAAAAGCGATCGGCAAACTCGGTACTCATCTTCTCGCATTAGTACTGGGTGTTGTCCTAGCCTTTGGTATTTTGTGGGTCTCTTCCTCTCAGGCCGACCCCGCCCCATCCTTCGTCCCCAGCGAGGATAAGGCCGCACCCACGACAACGACCTTACTGGCGCAGAATCTCCCCACCCGCCAGCGTAGTTTTGTGGCCGAGGCCGTTAATCGCACGGGACCGGCTGTCGTGCGAATTGATACCGAGCGCACGGTTGCCAACCAAATGAGTCCGTTTATGGACGATCCCTTCTTTCGCGACTTTTTTGGCAATATGGCCCCACAAATGCCTCAAGAGAGACAAGTTCAAGGGCAGGGGTCGGGTTTCATTATCGATAGCAACGGCACGATTCTGACAAACGCTCATGTCGTTGCCAAAGCGGACAAAGTTACAGTCACGCTGCAGGATGGTCGGGAGTTTTCCGGCAAAGTTTTGGGAACGGATGAAGTGACCGATCTTGCCGTTGTCAAAATTGACGGTCGCGGTAAGAACTTACCCGTCGCTTCCCTCGGCAACTCTTCCGAGGTAGTGGTGGGCGATTGGGCGATCGCGGTGGGAACGCCAGGAGGACTGGATAACACCGTCACCTTGGGAATTATTAGCACCCTCGATCGCTCTTCGGCCAAAGTGGGAATTCCTGACAAGCGAGTGAATTTCTTACAAACCGATGCAGCGATTAATCCCGGTAACTCTGGCGGCCCGCTCTTAAACGATCGTGGTGAAGTCATCGGTATCAACACGGCAATTCGCCCCAACGCTATGGGGATTGGTTTTGCGATTCCCATTAACAAGGCCAAAGCTCTCAAAGATACGCTCGCTGCGGGACGGGAGGTTCCCCACCCCTTTGTGGGCATTCAAATGGTTAATCTCACGCCCGAATTGGCGCAACAGAATAACGAAAATCCCAATACTCCCTTTCTCCTTCCGGAAGAAACGGGCGTTTTGGTCGTGCAGGTTTTACCGGATACGCCCGCACAACGAGCGGGAATTCGTCGCGGCGATGTAATTACTCAGGTGGACGGGAAAGCGGTAACGACCGGGGAACAGCTCCAGAATAGGGTTGAAAACAGCGGCATCGGCAAGACGCTGCGTTTCAAAATTCTGCGAGGCGATCGCACCCTCGACATCTCCGTTCGTACCGAGCAACTTCGCAACCGCAATTAACGCGATCGCGATCGGAATTTTTTAAGACTGCGAGAGAAAGAAAAGACAAGCGGGAGGAGACAAGGCTCTCTTCCCGCTTCAAACGGTTCTGGGTCGAAGGGACGCAACTACTGGAAAAATAACCGGGCATCTAAACCCTCAGACCGGAACAGAGCATTCCAAGTATCCGCTTCCTCTCGGTTTTCAAATGGCCCCACGGCGATGTGCCAACCGCGTGGCTGCGATCGCTCTTGAATGGCTGAGGGCCGGGTTCCGAGCTGAATGAGCTGGGTGGCAATCTTGTTTAACTCTTCCGGACTTCCTGGAATGACGACAAAGAAGCCTCGAGAGTCCTCTTCTCTCCGTTGAGTTGCACCGATGAAGTTGGGATTATTGGTTTGCGTTGGATAGGACGTTTGAGGATAAGACGTACTGAAGTTGGGAATTTGTTGGGTGGGATAGGAGACCGGATAGGGATTGGTCGCCGGGGTTGGGTAAGCCCTATTGTCGGTTGAGTTTCCTCCAACGGTCACCATCCGAGCCGCAATCCCTTGACTCGCAAGCAACTGAACGCGCCGTTGTGCGTTAGAGACTTCCGCAAAAGAACCTGCCTGGATCGCTCCGTCCCCATATCGTAAAAAGGCTTCGGGAACAATACTTTGCACTTGCGATAGCAGGAGCGGATCGCCTCCCGCAATTTCCACGCGGTACAGGCTCGCTGCTAGATTGGGCGAAGGGGAAAAGTTAGGGACAGTGCGAGGAGGAGTCGCGTTGTTTGGGAGAGCTTGAGGGACAGCAGGATAGCTTTCGGATTCGGAAATGCCAGGAATTGTAGTTGTGGGTGGAAAGAGTATCTCCTGAGCAGAGCTGGGAGCAGTTTGAGAGATCGCCCAACAGCCGCACAAGATTGAGAAACCGATGGTTGCGAGGCGAACAGTAGATTGTTGCGATTGGCGCGCGACGGCTATCATAGCGTTTGATTCTCCTCAGTACGGGGAACAGAATAGCGCCACAATTCTACTTGCTCATTCAGCTTCTCGGATTCAGCACGTTACAGAATGTTGCAACAAAGCCAGCATCGGGCGATTATTCGGGAAATTGGCGATCGCGCACTTCCGTGGCAAAGTCGCGAGCCGCTTGGGTAATCCGATCGCGCAGGTTGAGATAAGACTTGGCAAAAGGCGGTTGTTTGTCCGAGAGTCCCAGCACATCTGCAGTGACGAGGACTTGGCCATCGCAGTGAGGACCCGCACCAATGCCAATGGTGGGAATGGGGAGTTTGGCAGAAATTTGCGCGGCTAAGTTGGCAGGGATGTGTTCGAGGACGATCGCAAAGGCTCCAGCCTCAGACAGCGCGATCGCTTCCTTTAAAATTCGCTCGGCGTCATCGTCACTTTTCCCCTGCTGGCGGTAGCCCAAGCGATGTACGGACTGGGGCGTGAGGCCCACATGGCCCATCACCGGAATGCCCGCCAAGGTGAGGCGAGAGACCGTTTCCACCATCGCCGGATAGCCCCCCTCTAACTTCACCGCCTGCACTCCTGCTTCCTTGAGCAAGCGTCCCGCCGAACGCATCGCTTGGGCCGGACTTTCTTGATAGCTGAGAAAGGGCAAATCTGCGACAACCAAGGCGTGTCGAACGCCGCGAACCACAGCGGCCGCATGGTGAAGCATAGCCTCTAGGGTAATGGGGAGGGTGTTGGGATAGCCCAAAGCAACCATTGCCAGGGAATCTCCGACGAGAATCAAGTCTACTCCCGCCGCGTCTAAAAGCTGGGCGATCGCGCAGTCCCAAGCGGTGAGACAGGCAATCGAACGCCCCTGCTGCTTCCAGCGGATCAATTGTTGGGTCGTTATTCTGAGCATGGTTTTTGATTGGGTCAGTAACGCGATCGCTCTCCTTGCGAATCTCAGGGCGATAGAACTTGCGCTGCGCTCAAATTTAAATCTGGGAAAACTTCAGAAACAAGGGCGCGATCGCCTTCAAAAATTGTCTCCCGATACTGCCCTTCCCGCAGAACGAGGAGGGTCACCTGTTGCACCGTCGGATCGATAATCCAATATTCGGGAATGCCCCTCGCCTCATACTGCTTGCGCTTATCGAGATAGTCGCGTCGGTAATTGTCTTGGGTTCGATTTCTGTAAGGACTGACCACCTCCGCCACGAATAAAGGAGGTGACATTGCCAGCGTAATTACTGCTTTTCCCAACCTCTTCATTTGGGAAATCTGTTCTGGCCGAATAACCATCAAATCGGGTTGGCGGTTGAGAGACATTCCGGGAAACGCCGGGACTGCTAACTCTAGCTTTTGCAGTTTTATTTGTCGCCACGGGACGCAAGTATCAAGCTGGCGTGCGAGAAATTGAGCGAGAAAGAGGTTAAATTCCGACTCTGGAGGCATTAGGACTAACGCTCCATCCACCAACTCGTAACAGTTATCAGTTCCATCGTCATAGTCCAGATATTCCTCAAAGGTTGAAGGGAAAGATTGAGTTGAGGTTGAGATTGTCGCCATTGTTTTTGCTCCGTTGCTCGATTGAGGACGTGACAGAAATCTGATGCCAAATCCACATCATGGAAAAGGGAAATTATCCTTTACCCTTTAACCCAGACTCGCCCATTCCTAATTGCTCTGTGGAAACCGGATTGAGCATGACTCCCGATTCCCATAATTCAATGCTACAGCGCAATCTCCACATCAGCTTTTGCAGCTCATACCAGAGGAGATCGGCTCGAAAAGAGGGTTGTGTCTCAGCTCAATGACTTCAAAACGTTGTCGGGCCGGAGCGCACAAAGGCAAAATGAGGGCGAATTTTCCCCGTGGTTAAGCTGACCCATGCCAACCCCTCGCTCGTCCCCACCCACAGCTTATTCCCCGTATCTGGAGACAGAGAGAGAACGCGACTCGAAGGTAAATCCGGGATTTGTCCGAGAACGGCCCCCGTTTCGGCCCGCAACTTCCACAACCCGTTTGCCGTTCCCACCCAGACGCTGGTATCTTCAGCAAAGCCGATCGCGGTTACGTTGCGCCCCCGCATCACTGTCACCGATCGCAAAATTTCTCGCGTATTCGGATCGATGACTAACAAGCTGTTGGGCGTTCCCACCCACAGCGTCCCATCTTGAGGATTGGTGGTAATGGTTTGAGCCATACCGCCGGGAATCTCGCCAACCCGACCAATCACTTTCCCGCTGGCCGTATCCACGCGGGCAATGCCTTGCAGCGTCGCGACCCAAAGCTGGCCGTCGCGATCGAGCGTCATGGCGTTCGCACTCACGCCGGGAAGGTGCTGTACAGTTGTCATCAAGAGGCCGCGATCGGGACTGATGAGGGCCAGGCCGCGATCGGTTCCCACCCACAAGTAACCCCGGCGATCGATTAACAAAGACAGAATGCGGTTGGAGGGCAAGGTAAAGTTTTGAGCCGTCATTTCATTGCTGCGAGGATCGACTCGAACCAAACCGTTGTAAGTGCCTACCCAAATCCGTCCGACTTTATCTTGAGCTAAAGCACCAATCGTGTAGTTAGGCAGGCCGACGCGAGCGAGAATATGTCCTTTGTTGGGGTCAATGCGCGTCAGGCCCAACCAAGATCCCACCCATAAGGCTCCGGTATAGTCTTCTTGTAGGGCTGTGACTCGATAGTCTTTCTGAGGACGGATGCGGTCTTGGAACTGGCGATCGGGTGGCAGCGTATTATTGCCTGGTGGCGGCGGGTTGTTGGGGAAGCGAGGCGTTATTTCTTCTGAGTTGGATTGCGTTTGCGCCCATCCCGAACCCATCGGCAATCCGGGAAGACTCAGACTGAGTAACGCGGTACTCAGGACAAAACCGATCTGCATTCTCAAGCCAGCCATAGACGGAATGGGTCTGTTGCTACTGGGCTGATTTTAGCGAATTTTGGCCGGTGTTTGCGAGTTTTTTCAGCGAAGGGTTGGAGTGGAGAGATCGCGGTCGGGCCGAACGCGCAAGCTTCTCAAACGATTCAACGCAGCGGCGAGTTCAAAGCGGCGAAATTGGGCGAGGTCGCCTCGGTAGGGTTCGGCGATCGCATCTAACCCACGATCGGCAATCTCTGCCATTACGTCCTCTAAAATTTCTGGTAGGGCCGTCCGGCCGTCCAGAGACTTTCCCTTCGCACTGACAATTGCGGCCGCGATCGCGCGCAGTTGCCCCGTCTCCACCAATTGCTCGACCGCCGCTAGATCAATCTCCTCCATCCCAAACGCAATTTCGTCCGCATCTCGTACTTTCACCTTGACCGCACGCCGTCCTCGACTGGGATCGATGCTATCGGGAAGGGGAATTCTGGGAGTCACCGGGCCAAAGTCTTGTCCCCCTTCCGGCAAGCGTTCTGTTGGATAGTTCCTGGCAATTTGTTTGGCGTTCTCTGTCACATCACGCGGTTGGAAACTGTCCATCGCAATTACCGTATCGGCCACATCGAAGTAATCGCCGCTCCCTCCCATCACTAAAATGCTAGAGACAGCCCGTTCTTCGTAAAGCTGGCGCACTTTATCGATGAAGGGAGTAATGGGTTCTTTATCTTTGCCGATTAACTGCTGCATTCGGCGATCGCGAATGGTGAAGTTGGTCGCGGAGGTATCTTCATCGATGAGCAAGACTTCGGCCCCAGCTTCCAATGCTTCCATAATATTGGCGGCCTGCGACGTGCTGCCGCTGGCGTTGGTGGTGGAAAAATGGTCGGTCGAGCGACCTTGGGGCAAACCATTGATAAAGGGCGAGATATCCACTCCAGCAATGCTGCGGCCGTCTTCGGCCCGAATCTTGACAGCGGTGGGGTGGGTAACGGTGAATTCCCGTCCGTCTCCGGGAATGTGGTTGTAAACCCCCACTTCAATCGCCCGCAGCAAGGTGGATTTGCCATGATAGCCCCCGCCGACAATCAGGGTAATGCCTGCGGGAATTCCCATTCCGGCGATCTGGCCTTGGTTGGGACAGCAAAACTCAACCTCTAGGGACGGGGGAGATTGAAAGGCGATCGCGCCCTCTCGTAGCGGGCGATCGTCCGCACCGCTGCATCTCGGTAAAATTGCACCATTTGGGACAAACGCGACTAAATTGCGCTTCATTAGTTCTCGACGCAACCAATCGGCATCTTCCGCCGCTTCCACCTGTTGTTGGAGTTCTCCCTGGTTCAACGCTGGGTAGTGAAGGGTTTGGGCAACCAGTTCGGGAATATCCTCGCAGAGCATTTGAGCGGCCTGACGGCCTAAGATGCGCCGACCTCTGGCGGGCAGTCCGGCAACAAAACGAACTTCCACGCCTTTCTCGTCGATGAGAACGGCCGTTCTCGCCAAAATGGTTTGTCCGGGAGTTGCGATCGCGATCGCTCCGCTTTTTCCCGACCCTCGGCGATCGCTCTTTTGACCGGCCGCCAACCCAAATTGGCGGGTGAGATAATCTCGCAGGGCAATCTCTCGACTGGTCGAGTCATACAATTTTTGGGGAAATCGCGCCACAGCATGAGGGACTCGAACGCGCAGTTTGCTCGGCGAGGCAAAGGGATCCCCCTGAACGCGATCGACGATCAGCGTAAAACCGTCAAATTGATAGCGTCCCTTAATCTCTTGGTACGCTTTGTAACCCCGACCATCGAGATCGATCAGAGTTGAGGACAAAATTTCTTGAGTCATTTCTTGATTTATTAACAAATATTACAATAATGACGCTATGCCGCTAAGCCACCTTGACAGTCCCCGACGAACTCAGTATGTTTGTATGGCATACCCGGGTAAATACCTTAGAAACAACAGATGCAAGATAAGCAGAAGGTCACACTCTATCTTCCACCCCAACTTCATCGCCAGCTCAAAATCAAAGCAGCGGTAGACATTGAATCAATGTCATCCATTGTAGAGAGAGCGATCGCGTTCTATCTGCAAAATCCAGAAGTGGTTGATACAGTGGAAACCTCCCACGGGAAGACTCACCAAGTTTATGTGTGTCCGGAGTGCGATAGCTCCTTGCTAGAGAGGGAAGGCGAAATGATATCGCTCAAAAGCCAACCAGGTGTTTTAGCGGAAGAAGTGCCGATTGAAACGGTGCGAGACTCCCTCCCTTCCGTACCCAACGACAAAGAGAACAGCGACTTGTTCCTTGTCAGCCGCTAACAGCGCAAAACGAGGTTAGGGATTGTGACGTATTTAAAGTTAGGTCGATGGTCATGAAAGAAGAGCTGAATATTCTCATACAAGCTCAATATCCCTTGATTTACCTCGTCACGCCAGAGGAAGAACGGGCCGAGCGAGCGATCGCCAAGATTGCTCAACTAAAGACCCAGCATCGCCGCATTTTTGTTTGGACTGTCACCCACGGCATCGTGGAATACGGCCAGCCTCGTCACATTACCCAACACAATACCGTCTCTCCAGAAGCAGCCATTCAATGGGTGGTTCAGCACAGAGATCCAGCAATCTTTATCTTTAAGGATTTACATCCTTTCATCGACTCGCCAGCAACAACTCGTTGGTTGCGAGATGCCATTGCTAGCTTTAAAGACACTGAGAAAATCATCATCTTGATGTCTCCGGTTCAGCAGATTCCGATTGAGTTGGAAAAAGATGTTATCGTCCTTGATTTTCCGCTCCCCAATATGGCTGAGTTAAACCAAGTTTTATCTCACCAGTTAGATCGGAATAAAACCCGTCGAATGACAACAGATGTTCGTGAGAAACTGCTCAAAGCGGCTTTGGGCTTAACTAAGGATGAAGCCGAAAAAGTCTATCGGAAAGCTTACGTTAAAACCGGTCGGCTGACAGGAGAAGAAGTTGAAATTGTCCTCACGGAGAAGAAGCAGCTCATTCGCCGCAACGGAATTTTGGAGTATATCGAAGAAGATGAAACGATTAATTCCGTTGGCGGTTTGGAAGAACTCAAGAAGTGGCTCAAACACCGTTCTGATGCCTTTACAGAACGCGCGAGAGAATACGGACTTCCCCAACCGAAGGGAATGTTAATTTTAGGCGTTCCGGGGTGCGGAAAGTCTCTGATTGCCAAAACAACGGCTCGTCTGTGGGGATTGCCCATTCTGCGGCTGGATATGGGGCGAGTTTATGATGGGTCGATGGTGGGTCGTTCGGAAGCGAATCTGCGTAACGCCCTCAGAACGGCAGAATCGATTTCTCCAGTCATCTTGTTTATTGACGAACTCGACAAAGCTTTTGCTGGAGGAACGGGTTCTTCTGATTCAGACGGCGGTACTTCCAGTCGGATTTTCGGCTCTTTCCTGACTTGGATGCAAGAAAAAACATCCCCGGTCTTCGTGATGGCAACGGCTAACCGGATCGAACGCCTTCCGGGAGAGTTTTTGAGAAAGGGCCGTTTTGACGAAATTTTCTTTGTCGATTTACCCACGCTCGAAGAGCGTCAAGCAATTTTCAACATTCACCTTGGCAAGCGGCGGAAAGAGATTTCTCGCTTCGATCTGGTGCAACTTGCCAAGATGTCAGATGGTTTTTCCGGAGCGGAAATCGAGCAGGCGATTATCGCGGCGATGTACGAAGCATTTGCCCAAGATCGGGAGTTTACCCAATTGGACATTATTGCCGCGCTCAAAGCAACGCTTCCGCTCTCCCGGACGATGACCGAACAAGTCGCAGCGCTCAGAGATTGGGCAAGACAGCGCGCGCGGCCGGCGGCGGCCTCCATTGCAGAATATCTGCAATTGGAGTCCTAAACAGACTTTCTTCTGCATCCCAACAGGAGTAAAGGCTAGCGATCGCTAGCAGCACAACCTAAACCACCGCCTCGAACAGGCGGTTCGCAAAAACCAACCATTGTCGTTTTAGATCTAAAGAGGAAATCCAAATGTCTCATTTCAGCACTCTCCGCACAAAAATCACCGATATCGAAATTTTGAAAGCTTCGCTGCAAGATCTGGGAATTGGCACCAAAACTGAAGCTGATGTTCGCGGTTACAACGGCCAGCGCGTTCGCGCTGACCTCGTAGCAGTTCTCGATGGCGAATACGATCTGGGCTGGTCTTGCAATAGCGATGGAACCTACGACCTGATTGCCGATCTCTGGGGTGTTGCCAAGAAGCACAACCAAACAGAACTGATTAATTCGATTAATCAAAAGTATGCTGTGAACAAGACTTTAACGCAGGTTAAGCAACGCGGATTGCAGAATGCCAACGTTAAGTTAGTGGTTCAGCAGTAATGATTGGAGCGCGTTCCCAAGCTTGAGGGTTAACTGTTAGGGGTTAACCCTTTTTTTATGGGACGCTGACACCGAACGAGAAACTGTGTATTAGGCGATCGCTTTCAGCTGTTCCCAGGTAGCAAGGGTGATATCTGCGTTAGCCAAAGCTTTTGTCCCAGACCAGTTCATCCCGATCTCGCCCGCCGCACCTGCGTTGCGGGCCATTTCCATATCCAAGGCCGAATCCCCTACCATCACCGCAGCGGATGGTTCTACTGCTAGTGCTTCGCAAGCTGTGGAAAATAAGCGCGGGTCGGGTTTGAGCAACCCGCAATGGTCAACTCCCATTTTGAGTTGGAAGTAAGTCGATAGTTGGTGTCTCTCGACAAAGGCGTTGACTCCAGCCGTCGAGTCTGCGGACAAAATGCCCAAGGTTAACCCGGCTGCGCTCAGTTCCTTGAGCATTGCTAAGGTGTTGGGGAACAGGGGAACCGTTTCTGGGGTGCGCGGGAGATAGCGATCGGCTTCGTCAAAGGCCGTGCGGGCAATCTCTAACGCCTCGTGCCAACTGCGTCCGGTTTCGGCAATGTAAGCGGCGGCGGCAATTTCGTTTTCCTGACGGCTACCCACAGCCGTTAATCCGGCGGGGTCGAGGGTGGCATCCATCACCCCAAAAGCCATAAGGAGCGGCTCGCCAATGCCCGGAATTTGGGCATCAATGAGGCGAGATCGCCGTTGAGCTAATTCCCGTAAGAAAGAGTGGGAATTTTCTAGCGTTCCATCTTTGTCGAAAATAACGGCGCGAATATTGGCAAATGCAACATCGCCACAGCGAATCGTAACCAAAACATTCTCCTTATTGATTTGACAGACCAATCTTCGCATTCAACGCTGACACTGGGGGCAAAAATGGGTCGAGCGTCCAACCAGTTTTAAGTGTTCAATGGGGCTGTTGCAGGCGCGACAGGGTTCTCCCTTGCGTCCGTAGACCCAGGCCAAACCGCCGTAGTTACCATTGACCCCAAATGGGTTGAGAAAGTCGCTAATGGTCGTGCCGCCTTGCTCGATAGCAACCTGCAAAACTTCCAAAATAGCAGCGTGAAGAGATTTAAATTGATGCTGATGGAGTTGAGATGCGATCGCGGTGGGGCGAATGCCGCTTTTGAATAAGGATTCATCTGCGTAAATATTTCCCAGACCGGCGACGAGGGTTTGATCGAGGAGGGCCGATTTAATCGAGCGCTGACTTTTTCGCAGTTTTTGGGCGAGATATTCGGGGGTGAAATCGGTTGAGAAGGGTTCGGGGCCGAGCTTTTGCAGTCCGGTGATAATTTGCTCCGGAGGGCGATCGGGCGGAACCCACCACATTTTGCCAAAGGTGCGCGTGTCTACAAATCTCAGTTCGCGATCGCTCCCCAACCACAAGCGAACGCGGGTATGTTTTTGCAGGGGTTGCGATCGCATCACCCACAGCAACTGACCTGTCATCCGGAGGTGAACGCCCAACCAACCTGCGGGTTGGGAAGCGGCCGGTCGGACGAGTTGAGCGAGTAAATATTTACCTCGTCGCTGCCAGCGCGCGATCGCCGTGCCTTCAATCTCTGCGAGAAAAGCAGGCGCAGAAATAGGGTAGGCAAGCGTGCGTTCGAGCAACACTTCCCCACCCCCAATTTCTTGGTTTGAGGTTAACTGATTCAGACCTCGACAAACCGTTTCAACTTCAGGCAGTTCAGGCACATTGAATCTTGCTAAAGTTGCTTTTTGTCCGCAAAGGACAGATTTGAGCTACCCGATGACTTCGAGTTCGCTTTCTGCAAAGTTATTGGTATTAACTCCGGAGGCACTGCCGCTGAAGCCAGTGTAGTTCACTTTGTCAAAGCGCACGATCACTGGATAGAGAATGCCGCTTTTATCTACGCTAGCGACTGTACCGACATCGTTATACCAATACGATTCTTTGCGGAGGATTTTGACCTTGTCTTTGCGTTTAACCATATAATATGCTCCATTTTTCACCTAGATCGCATCGTACTATCCAATCGCTGTTCTCTGCTGCTTTCTCGCCTTAAGTTTTATTAAGGTTTCCTCTTGTTTGCCTTGTCTGGCCGAGTATTCTCGTGCGGAACCGCGCGAGGGAATGCTGTTAATTCTGCCACCGAACTCGAACAAAATGGGTGGGTCGCTGCCACAGGTCGGGGACAGGATCGATTGCCTCAATGGCCAGATTGAAAGGAACGGAGGTTGTTATATACTTTTGAGCCAAGCGGCCGAGATCGGGGGTTAGCTGTGCGGCAAGGGCGGGGGCTGCGATCGCGCCTAACAATTGCTCTATCGGGCCTTTCGGCAACAGAAAAGAACTCCCCATCGCGAAACCCGCTGTCAAGAGCATGGCAACGGAGATGTTGGTGCCACAGCGAGGATGGACGGCTAAATCCCATTCTCCCTGTTTGAAGCGATGCAGAGCCGATTGGACGGCACGTTTGAGGCGAGTGGGATGGACTTGACCGTAAAGATAAAAGCCGCGATCGGTGGAAAGACCCCCCAGAGTTTCATTGTCTTGCTGGGCAGCATTTTCCATTTGACTGAGTACCCAAACAGTTCCATGTTCTAATGCATGTACCTGGCGCAACATCAGGATTTCTTTCAATCCGGGCAGAAAGTCTAATTGTTTGAGAAGATCGGTGTCTTGAGCGGGATAAGGACTGGCAAAGTCGAAGTTCCAGGAATTCTCCGAATTTGCAGCGGCAGTGTTAGTCATTGGAGGCTAGAGCTTGAGCGATAAATTCTGAATTTCCCTTCACTGTAGCGCCGTCCGCGATCGCGGACGGTAAAACTCAGGTTTGTTTAAGGAACAATCTCAAAGCGTTCGCGAGTTTACTAATGGCAATTTGACCGTAAAGGTTGTCCCCCGTCCCACGTCCGATTCAAAACCGATTTCGCCGCCGTGCAAATCGATACATTTTTTGACGATCGCCAATCCCAAACCCGTTCCTTGTAGCGTTCCGACGTTGCTCGCTCGGTGAAAAGGTTCAAACAGCCGAGAGCGGTCTTCGGGGGGAATGCCGATGCCGCGATCGCGCACGAGAAAAATAACCCGATTCTGGCAGCAAGTTAAATGGAAATCAATTGCTTCTTCTTCTGGGGAGTATTTTGTTGCATTGGAGAGCAAGTTGACGAGAATTTGCCGCAATAACTTGCGATCGAGACAAGCTTCCACTGAAGGGTTGTCATGGACGAAGTGAATTTTCTGGTTGCGATTGGAAATCAGTTGAATATCCTCGACAATTTGGCGGCAAAATACAATTAAATCGAAGTGTTTGGGGTCAAAGGTCATTTCTCCCGCCTCCGAGCGATTGACCCACAACACGTCATTAATAAGGTTGGTTAAGTGCTGAGTGGCACTCTGAATTTGTTGGAAGCAAGTTTGTCTCTGCTCTGCGCTCAATTGCGCGTAATAACTCTCTAAGGACTCGGCGGCGAGGGAAATAATGGTGAGGGGCGTGCGATATTCGTGAGAAATTGTCCGAATGGCACGGGACTTCAACTCGTTCAGTTCTTGCTCTCTGGCGAGAGCGTGGCGGATTTTTTCATTTTCTAGGCGATGCTGCTCGGCGGTGAGGAGCGATCGCAGTCGCCGAACGGAGATGGAGGCTTGATTGGCGATCGCGTACAGCAGGCGGATATGCTCTTCGGTAAACTGCTCTTTTCGCTCGGTTCCTACAAACAAAATGCCCACGATTTGTTTGTCCCGGTCGGAACCGCCAATAATGGGGACGAGAAAGCGATCGCCGATACTCTCGATCTGAGTCGGTGGGTTGGAAGCGCTCTCAAATGCTAGCTCTGTTCCCTTTCCCAAATTGTGCAAGCACAGGGGACGGCGGCTCGCATCAAAACCGCCTATTTTAGCTAAACTCTCGAACAAGCACTGATGGATGTCAGCTTGAGCTTCTGTCGAGAGCGGTTGATGGGCTTTCAGAAATAACTCGCAAATTTGCCCCTCAATCAAAATCCCCGCCGTTGCATCGCAGGGAACAACCAGATGCAAATTCTCCAGCATCGAGCGAAAGAGATCCTCGTAGTTGAGGGTATAGCCAATTTGTTTGGAAAGATTATGGAGCAATTGCACTTCTAACGTGCGCTGAGTGACCTCTTCTTCCAAGCATTGCTTAAATTCCGTTTGCAAAACGTGCAGTTCTTGTCGCGCTGCTTGCAATGCGGCTTCCAAACACTGTCGCTCCGATCGCTCTCGTTGGAGTTGTTCGTTGGCACGGCGCAAATCCCCAGTCTGTTGCTTGACTTGAAGTTGCAGGGCGAGATTGAAGCGCTTCCAGATGCTTTCGACGTGGTTGAGCGAGGAGGACTGTGCCCGACTGTTCATCGCCTTTGTCTTCCCCATGCTTGCCAGCAGACCCCGCTTTGCATCAACCATTAACCGCGATACCGCCTTGTTTGAGATACATATTATTTTAATGGTGCGGTTGCTCGTTCGATGATATAATTCAACCGCTTAATAAAAGTTAATAAAAAACGTTAATAAAATCCAACAAGCCAAAAAGCTTAGCGATCGCATTTTCGCGTGCGATCGAAATTGTGGTGTCCGGTTTCCAGCTTGGTACGAGCAAGGGAATGGCCGCCAATCAATCTCAATGCACCTTTAAAAAATGCCAATTTCTAGATAATGACGGAAATTAAGCTCATTGCAACCGGAGTTCCTAACTTAGATGCTGTTTTAGGAGGAGGAATTCCCGTTTATTCAATGAACATCATTGCCGGGCCGCCAGGGAGCGGGAAGACAATCTTGGTGCAACAAATGATGTTCAACTATATCAAAGCTCGCAAGTCAGCTAAAGCACTCTACCTCGGCACGCTCTCCGAACCCACCCTGAAGGTTGTCCGCTATATGCAGCGGTTTGACTTTTTCGATGCCGAAGCGTTTGGCGAGCAGGTGATTTACGCAGACATTGGCGGGTTAGTTGCAGAAGACTCCTTACCAGAACTGTCCCAGCAAATTGTGGATCTCGTCGATCGGCACAAACCAGACTTGGTAACGATTGATTCCTTTCGCGCCATTCGAGAGTTGGGGAATAATGCAGCGGCGTTTCGCCGCCTTTGCTACAACCTTTCTGTGCTGCTGGCGAGCGCCCGCTGCACGACCTTTTTAGTCAGCGAATGCGGTCGAGAGCAAGTGGTGAACGGGGCAGAGTTTGCGATCGCTGACGGCATTTTTTACCTCGACATTTCCCTCAACCAAGGACAAATCTACCGCTCCTTTCAAGCGTGCAAGCTGCGAGGACAGTCGCCGCTGATGAATGCCTTCCCCTTCACCGTTTCCTCTAAAGGGCTGCGACTGTTAAGCGCGACTTTGAGCTTGCAAAAAGCGACCTTTAACTCTGACGCAGCATCCGATGCCTTAACTACGGGAATTCAGGGGTTAGACCCCCTCCTGCGATGTGGGATTCCTGTCGGACGCTCCCTACTGCTGTCAGGCGCGTCTGGAACGGGGAAAACCACTTTTGCGCTGCAATTTTTAGCCGCTGGAGCGCAACGAGGCGAAAAGGGGCTGTTGATCTCTTTTGAAGAGTCTCCCCTCTTGCTGCATCAAGCGGCATCGAGCTTTGGTTGGTCGCTGTCGGACTGGGAGCGCCAAGGACTGCTACAAATTATCTTCGTACCGCCCGCTCAAATTCGCGTCGAGGAACAACTCGAACAAATTATTGCGGCGACGGCAGCATTTCAGCCCCGGCGAATTGCCATTGACTCCCTCTCCGTGTTCCTCTATAAAGTCCCCGACCCCGGCAGTCAGCGGGAAAAACTCGTCCATTTGACGGCGTTGATCCAGCAAGCTGGGGCCGTTGGCGTTCTGATTTCCGATATCCCCGCGATCGCGCCCGACAGCCTTTCTCGCTTCGGCATTGAGGAAACCGTTGTCGATGGCACCATTCTCCTCTCGACCGAAAAAATCAACCATCAGTTAGGCGGCCAGGGGTTTCGGCGCTATCGCTATCTCGAAGTCTACAAAATGCGAGGCCTTGACCACATCACCGGCCGCCATCGCCTGGAGATTACCCCCCAAGGACTCGAAGTTCTCTATCCCGCTCTCAACTCTGTCGAGCCGGACGAGACGCGAGAACTCGCGACCCGCGCCCATCTCGCTCAGCCCCCATCGCTGGTTTTTTCCGCGTTGCACGGTTTAATTCACAACAATCTGCGCTATGGCTCGGCGTGGTTGGTTCAAGGTGAACCAGGAGTGGGAAAAAGTACCTTGGCTTATCAGTTTGCGATCGAGGGGTTGCTCCGCAACGAGGCCGTTCTTTATGTCACCGCCGATGCGCCGTGGGAAAAGGTGCGTCAATCCTTTCAAAATATGGGGTTTCTGCCCGATCCTTATTTGGAGTCGGGACAGCTCGTTGTTTTGGATGCCTTCAGTTCCGGCAGTAGTTCCCTCAATCTCAGCGATCCCGAAGCTTTCTTTTTTACCATCGCTCGTCAGCTCGATCGCTTACCCCGTCCCTGCCGCAAAATTTTCGATTCCCTCGCTCCCTTGGCGGTGAGTTTTTCGCCGAGAGAGTTTATCAGTTTTATTTACCAGAAAAATCGCTTGCTGCGCCAACCCGATGTTGCGTTCTTTAATATCTTTCCCCAATTGGCGATGGAGGAGAGCGATCGCTATAGCCTTTTGAACGCTTATGATGTGGTTCTCAATCTCTATATGCCCGATTGGGGAGAAATGAGCCAGCAGGGTAAACTGGGCCACCACGTCCTCAGAGTCCGTAAAATCCGGGGAGCCAGTGCCGATTTGCGTCCCTATCCCTATACACTGTCGCCGGAGGATGGCATCGTGCTGCAAACCAACTATTACCAGCAGGGAACTCGCGGCCGTTCCTAACCTTCATCCTCAAACGCCCGACATTGAGATGCGGGAGGCCCCGAAAATAAAAATGGGGTATGGAAACTCCATACCCCCTGTTGCGCGTTGAGGAAATTAAGAGCCGATGCGTCGCTTAACTTTTTTGGGAACCGAGAACTTGAGATTTGAGCTTGTCAAACTCGGAGAATAACTCTTGGCGCGTGGAGGCTTTCCAGAGGTAGCGCCACACAAACCACCCGGTATAGCCAATTCCCACCAGTTCTAGCATGGGAGCAAGGAGGGGGATATCATTCACGGCATCGAGAAGAGCGAGGGTCATTTTGACCGTGATAATGCCCGCGACGAAAAATCCGAGGGTTGTCAGCGGTCGCTTATAGTCTGAGAAGAACTGAACGAAAAGCTCGGGGAATTTCGACAGGAAATCGTTGATGGGTTTGACTAACTCCTGTAACTGTTCGGGGTTAGCCGAGATGACGGAGAGCGAACCAGCTTGCTCGGATTTAATTTCCGCCTGTTGTTGTTCTACTGTCTTTGTTTGCGGCTCTTGCATTTTTCTATCTCCTGATTAGTTAGATCGACTATTTTATCTTTGGGCAGACAGCTCTACCAGAAGAGTAAGCTGGCTAACTTCTGCCCATCTTATCAGAGACTTTCAAATTTATTTTTTCTTAACAATTTCATCCGGTTGGGTTGATGCTGCTATCGCCTATTCGCCGATTCTGCCGCCGCTCAAACCTACAGCCCTCAAGTCCAGAAAGTCACACAAACAAGGAAATTTGACCGTGGTAAACTGAAAAGGCGCTCCGAGGTCAATGGTGCTGGCAGCAACTGAGCGAGAAAAGCTCCACCATTATTATTAAACGCTTTTTAAACTCCCCTATTTCTGTGAAATGGCGAACTCAAGATTAAGGAAATTAGGGGCATATTTGCGCCCCCATTGGCGAAAAGTTTCTTGGGGGGTGGTGGCGTTGCTGATTGTGAATGCGATCGGTGCTTATATCCCCATGTTGATTAAGGATAGTATCGATAAGCTGCGAGGGGCTTTGAGTGTCGAGCAAATTGGCAGCTTTGTTGTCCTGATGGCAATCCTTGCTTCTCTGATGTGGGCGATCCGCATGGTTTCGAGGATTATTATTTTTGGCATCGGCCGGCAGGTTGAGTACGAACTCAAGCAACGTATTTTCGAGCGATTATTGTCCCTCCAGCCGTCCTATTTTTTCACCAATACTGCAGGAGATCTGATTAATCGCGCGACCAGCGATGTGGATAATATTCGGCGGTTGCTGGGGTTTGCGGTGTTGAGTATTGCCAACACGATTTTCGCCTACGGGATTACGTTACCTTTTATGCTGGCGATCGATCGGCGACTGAGCTTGATGGCGTTGGCGGTTTATCCGGTGATGCTGCTGATTGTGCAGTTGTTTAGCGACAAACTCCGCCTCCAGCAGTTAGACGTGCAAGAGAATCTCTCGGATCTCAGCCAGCTTATTCAAGAAGATATGAGCGGAATGTCTTTGATTAAGATTTACGCTCAGGAGGAGAACGAACGACAGGCTTTTGGCAAGAAGAATGAGCGGTTGTTGGCGGCGAATTTGAAGTTAGCGAGGACGCGCAATTTTCTGTTCCCGATGGTTGAGGGGTTGGTATATGTATCGCTGCTGATTTTACTTGCGGTAGGTGCGAGGGATATCGAACGGGGAGTGCTGACCATTGGCGATTTGATTGCGCTGATTATCTATGTAGAACGCTTGGTTTTCCCGACGGCGTTACTCGGTTTCACAATTACCTCTTACCAGCGAGGCGAGGTGAGTGTCGATCGCCTGGAGGCGATTCTCGGTGTTGAGCCGGAAATTCAAGAACCTCCGGGGGCGATCGCGCTCCCGGTTGAAGAGGTGCAGGGGAAAATTACCGCTTGCAATCTCAGCTATACCTATCCTGGCAGTCAAACACCCGCTCTCAACAACATTAATTTCACAATAAACCCCGGAGAGATGGTGGCCGTGGTCGGCCCCATTGGGTCGGGAAAATCAACCCTCGCGAATGTTTTACCGCGCCTTTTGGATATCGATTCGTGGAAGGTGCTGATCGACGACTGTGATATCACAAAAATGCGCTTGCAAGACTTGCGCCGCGCCATCTCCTCTGTGCCTCAAGACAGCTTCTTATTCAGCGCAAAAATTAAAGATAATATCCGCTATGGCAACCCCTTGAGCGAGCAGCCAGAGGTGGAGTATGCGGCGAAACAGGCGAAGATTCACGATGAGGTTCTCAACTTCCCACAGCAGTACGAAACGTTGGTGGGGGAGCGAGGGATTACCCTTTCTGGGGGCCAGCGACAGCGCGCAGCCTTGGCCAGAGCGTTGCTGGTGGAGTCGCCTATCTTGATCCTCGATGATGCCCTCTCCAGCGTCGATAATCAAACCGCGACTCAAATCCTCACCAATCTTGCGCGAGGGGAACAAAATAAAACGACCATTTTCATCACCCACCAACTGTCTGCGGCCGCGATCGCGGATCGCATTTTCGTCATGGACGCTGGAGAAATCGTCCAGATCGGAACGCACCAACAACTGCTGCAAAGTCCGGGATTGTACCAATATCTCTGGCAGAAGCATCAACTCGAAGATATGTTGCACTAGCTGACTCAGGAGGCCCAGATGCGCGATCGCTCTCTCATTCAAAGTCTTATTGGACTTCCCACCTACCTGACGAAAAGTATCATCCTTTTTACCGCAGGGGGAATTACCGTTCTTCTGTTTTTAATATTACTGGGAGTTTGGCGAGCGGGCGGTCGTTTCGGTGCGATTGTAGAAGTTGTTCGGCTTTTGACTCCTTCAAACTCCGAACCGCAAATTGACGTGCCAACTTTGATTGTCGAGCAACTCAGCGATGCGAGCGAACTCACCACGGCCGTGTTTGCCATGGAAACGGTTGTTCCCGCCAGCCAGGAGCGAAAACTAGGCGATTTCGCGATCGGGACAACTAAGCTGCTGTATGTTGCTTACGGTGAAGTTCGGGTTGGAGTTGACCTAAACCAACTCCAACCCGACGATATTCGTCCGATCGACGGTACGGTACAAATTCAGCTTCCGCCTCCCAAAGTTTTGGATAGTAAGATTGACGTGCATCGTTCTCAAGTCTATGACTACGACCGCGGTTTCTTGGGATTGGGCCCCGATGTGGCCCCTCAACTGCACGCTTTGGCCCAAAAAAAAGGCTTGGATCAAATTACTGCCACAGCTTGCAGCCAAGGTGTTTTGGAAACGGCAAACGAACGGGCTGAGGTAACGGTGAAAACGCTTTTAGCGACCGCGGGTTACAACAATGTTGAGGTAAAAACAGCCTCTCCTGATGTGGAGAGTTGCGCGCCAGATCGCGACCTGGCCGTCCGTCAGTGAAGAATTTATTGGTTCTTTGCAGCGCGAGTTCGACAAAACGTCATGCTCGCGGTTCGACCTCTGCTTCTAAGCGGCGCACGACCTCTGGCGGTAAGTCGAGAAGTTGCACTAACTGTTCGTAGGCGGCAGTTTCTTGCTGGTTGATATTGGGTTCGTTGGGGGTGCGGGAACTGGAGGAGATGACCTCATAGCTCAATTTCAGCACTAACTCTCGCTCCTCGGTGCTTTTCAGTTCGGGGATTAAGTTCGCGATCGCCACATCTTGCGCCAGATAGTTTTTCAACTCTTCCTGTAATTCTTCCTGCTGTTGGGAATCGGTGGCGAACTGGCGGCTGAGACGAGAGAGAATGACTTCCTCTTCCTCCGGGGCCAAATTCCCATCGCACCAAGCCATAGCCGCGACGATGCGAATTATTTTCAACTCGCGATCGCCGATCGAAGGAGCCTCCCCTAAATACACCTCAATGACGTGGGGATCGTTTTGCACTTCATCCATCGTCCCCTCGCACAACACCGACCCCTGATGCAGCACCGTCACCTTGCGAGCAATTTGGCGCACAAACTCCATATCGTGTTCGATGACAATAATTGAGTGACTGGCGGCCAAATCCAAGAGCAATGCTCCCACATTCTCCGTTTCCTCATCCGTTAACCCCGCCACGGGTTCGTCCACTAGCAGCAGATCCGGCGACTGGGCCACCAACATCCCAATTTCCAGCCGCTGCTTTTCGCCGTGGGAGAGCAAATTCGCGAGGAAGTCAGCTTTTACTGTCAAGCCAACGGTTTCCAATAAACCGACAACCGTGCGGCGATCGCTTTTTGACGGTTTTCCTAAAAGCGTTTGAAAGACATTTTTATTGCGGTTGCACGCCAGATCTAAATTTTCCCGCACCGTCAGATTGAGATACACTCGTGGCGTTTGGAACTTGCGGCCAATTCCCCGACGCGACACCTGATGTTCCGACAAACCGCGCAAATTTCGTCCTTTAAATGAAACCTTCCCCTGCGTCGGTTGCGTTTTCCCGGTAATGACATCGAGAAAGGTTGTTTTCCCGGCCCCGTTCGGGCCGATAATCGTCCGCAACTCCCCTTCTTCCATGCTGAAGGTGAGAGCGTCGAGCGCTTTGAACCCGTCAAAACTCACCGTTAAATTGTTAATTTCTAGAATGTTAGTCATTTGTCAGGAATTCGTTCCTTCCTCTAAGTGAAGAAACGACTCAATAAACCTTTTCTTTCTTTGATTTTGGGTTCTTTTATTTTGCCAACAAGCCAAAATGAGCCAGAAACAATTCCATCTTTAAAGATAGGACGATCGAGTAACTCTGGATCGCAGACGACATCGATAGTACCCCCTAAAGTTTTTACTAAAGCCCAATGATAATTCGCATTAGTTAATGGATTATTCAACTGCTGGCAGTCCAGTACTCTACCAGAAAACATTGCATAGGGTTCGGAATGCGATCGTTTTTCATTGCTCCAATTGAACAACCCAGAAGGGATAAAGGATTCTGATGCAAGCTTTGGGTCTTCCGTTTGCAAAGAATCATACTCTTCTTCGGATGAATAAACTGAAATTTCGTGCGCGAAGGCAGACAAAGAAACGTTACTCAGAAATGGAAAATCTAAATCCTCATAAGTAGCCCAATCCACAATATCAAACACAAAGGGATATTCTCCACTTTCTAAATCTTCACTTTGAGGATTAGACCAACCATAAATTGCCCTTTCAAAGTCTGTGTCATCTGTTCTTTCTACTGGGCCGATGATGCCAACTCTCATGGCAGAATCACCCGAAAAGTAAGGAGTTATACCAACCCAATCTCCTTTTTTATCGATTTGACACCATAGTTCTGCCCCTCCATCAGAAGACCATTTTAAATACTTACCGTTACGACAGGATATTTCGAGAAATTCGCTAGATGTCTTTTTGAGTAATTCAGTCAATTCTTCGGCTGAGTTAATCGGTATTCCAATTGTCGAAAAATGATCGGTCATATTGCTCCTATCGCGGGTCGATTATGTCAGTGAAACTCAGAGCGATCGCAAAAGGTAATAGGGTTCAGTCAACAGTAACTAATAATTCAGTGACCCGTTTAATTCTGAACTCTGAATTCTGAATTCTGTAGCTTGCTTCTGGGAAAGAGTACTCTATTCATCCTTCCCTCTGAACTCTGAATTCTGAACTCTGAACTCCGAACTCTCCAACTCCTCTCGTTCCCGCTGCACTGCTGGGTCAGTTTCGAGGCTGGGATAGGTCGCAAGGGGTTTGCGGAAACCAAAGAGCGATCGCGCTTTGTCCCAGCCTCCCTCTCGCCACCAACCCACAATCCCGCTGGGGAGTACGGTAACGACCAACAGGAAGAGTCCTCCCTGGAAAAAGAGCCAGAAATCGGGAAATTTCTCGCTCAGCAGCGTTCTCGCCAAGCTCACCAACAGGGTTCCCACAATTGCTCCAACTAAAGTTCCCCGTCCTCCCACTGCGACCCAAATCACCATTTCGATGGAAAAGCCAACATCCATGGTGTTGTCGGGGGTAATAATCCCCAGTTGCACGCTGTACAGCGCTCCAGCAATCCCTGCCAGCGCCCCAGAGACGGCAAACACCACAACCTTGAACCCTGTAGGATTGTAGCCGGAAAAGCGAAGGCGGTTTTCGTCGTCGCGAATGGCAACCAGCAAGCGTCCGAAGCGACCGCTGGTGAGCCAGCGACACAGCGCATAGGCGGCAATTAAGGCAACCACGGTGACTTCGTAGAAAACGAGTTGAGCGGACTGGGAACTCACAAGCGTCCCGAACAGGGTTTCTTTATCAGTTTTCAAGCCGTTAGTGCCGTTAAACCACTCAATTGGTCCTTTGAAAAGGAAGTAAAACACCAAAAGGGCCGCTTGGGTCAAGATCGAGAAATAAACGCCTCGGATGCGGTTGCGAAAGACCAAATAACCCAGCAAACCCGCCACTACGCTAGGGACAAAAACGAGAGCAATTAGGGTTATGGGGAAGGAGTGGAAGGGTTGCCAAAACCAGTGCAGTTTCTCAACCCCGTAGTTGGTCATGAAATCTGGCAGTTGTCCCTCTGGCCCTTGCAGTTTCAGGTGCATGACAAAAGCGTAACCGCCGAGGGCAAAAAAGATGCCATGTCCCAAACTCAACAGTCCCGTATAACCCCAAATCAGGTCAATTCCAAGCGCTGCAATGGCCAGGGCCAAAAATCGTCCCAAAAACTTGAGGCGAAAAACCGGCAGCAACAAGGGCATAATTACCGCACAAAATAGACCCAAAATCGCGACGATCGCGAGTTCGGTTTTCAAGTTTCGTTTGCGATCGCGCGGACTAGCTTTCATTAGTAATCAGCGCCTGACGGCGAGGGAATAGGGAATAGGCAATAGGCAATAGGGGCAAACCCACGGCGAGGGAATAGGGAATAGGGGCAAGTTCAATGGCTTAATGTTCAATGTTTAATGCTCAATGTTCAATGCTTACAGTTCTGCCGTTCGTCCTTTCTGGGGGAAGAGTCCGGCTGGTTTGATTTGCAAGAAGGTGATAATGAGGGCAAAGACCAGAACCTTAGCCATACTCGGCGTGCCAAAGACTTCCAGGAATTCAACGATCGATTGCCAGAACTTCGCGATCGCGGGCATTTGTGCTTGCAGTGCTTCGACGACGGGAACGAGTTGTTCGGTGCTAATAATGTAGTTTGTAATGCCAATCGCGATCGCTGCGGCAATACTGCCGACAATTTTGCCCACGCCGCCGACCACCACAACCATAAAAGCGTCCACAATGTAGTTGCCGCCAATGTTTGGCCCCACAGCTCCAATCAGGGTAATTGCACAACCGGCAATCCCGGCCAAACCAGAACCGAGGGAAAACGTGAGAGCGTCAACAGTATTGGTGGGAATTCCCAAACAAGCGCTCATGCTGCGGTTTTGGGTCACTGCTCGAATTCGCAAGCCCCAGTTCGAGCCATTGAGAAACCAGTATATTGCTACGATGCACGCAATCGTGAGGGCAATGATAAAGAGGCGGGAACTGGGCAGTCGAAAGCCTTCCAAACCGATCGATTCCAACCCCTTTCTCAACCACCCCAACCAACTCGGCAAATTTTCCGGCCCGACCCCTCCTTGCAACCATCCCGGTGCGGCAACGCGCAGGTTTTGGGAACCAAACCATGCCTTGGTCAGGGGTTCTTTGTAAACTTGTGCGAGGCGTTGGGGGATGGCGATCGCGGTTCCCAAGGCGAGGAGAAATGCAAGGAATTTCCAGCGAGTTTGCAAGGGTTCCAAGTTGGAACGACACTGCCAACACCTCCAAACTCCCCAACCCAGCAACGCCAGGGCCCCAACCCGGATGGCAATGGGGAGCCATTTGAGTTCTGGCCACACCGCACCGACCACCGTCCCTAACCCCCAAGCAGCGGGAATGCAGAGGCAACCCAGCACCGTTATTCCCCAAGGGTTGAGTTGCCGAACGCCGCGATTGCGCTGTAAGGACAGCCACGCGCCGCTGTAGATTAAGTAGAGGCCAAGGGCAGAAGCGATCGCGATGACAATGCCTCGATTGGGAATTAACTGTCCCAAAACGCTCTCCACTCCCCAACTCGCTATTCCGGCGATTCCTGCCGCGACAACAGGAACTTGCCACGTTTGGGGGGGTAAGCGATCGCGCGCCTTCAACACCCACGAGAGCGCGAAAAACAGCGAGCTCAAGAGAACAATTCCCAGGGCTAAAACCCAGTTAACGCTGCGGACAGACTGCCGCAAGATCAAGCTCACGCCCCAAGTGGCCAGGAGGGTTTCGAGCGGCCGTCCGTAGAGGAAACGGATCGCACCTCGCTCTAAAATTAACCCCACCAACCCGGAAACGAGGAAGGCGATGGGGAGGGCATAGAAGATATAAGCATCATTACTTTTACAGAAGGCGATCGCGTTGCTGGCAAACCCCAACGCGGCATTGTACTCAAAGTTGGGGAGGGCTCCTTCCGCGACGTTCTGCACCACGTAGGTGGCATAGGCCCCCAACATAATTAACTCGCCGTGGGCCAGGTTAATCACCCCCATCAGGCCAAAAACAATGGCGAGGCCGAGAGCTGCCAGCAGCAGTACCGAACCAATGCTGGTGCCGTCGAAGAGGATGGTGACGATTTTTTCGAGGGTAAAAAGTTGATCTGGCATTAATGAGGGATACAGGCAATAGGAAACGGCAATTCGTAGGGGCGCAATGCTTGCGCCCAAAAATGGGAAAGGGACGCAGTTGGAAGAATTCCAAGGCGATCGCGCGATCGCGCTCGAATCAACCTCCGCGTACCCTTACTAGAGACCAATACCTCCTACACCGTCAAGTTAGCGGTGCGTACCGTTAGGTCGGCGAAGCCATCGCGGACTCTCGCCGATCGCTTACTCCTCTTTCTTGAACTTGCCAGGATTCTCCTTCTCCTTAGCCGTCCAGTCGCAGGTATAGCCCTTGGTAGCGGGAACGTACTGGTTCCAGGCGATCGGATCGACCGGGCCGTCGGTAGACCAAACAATATCAAACAGTCCCTCATCGTTCACCTGACCGATGCGTACTGTCTTCGAGAGATGGTGGTTGGCGTTCATCGTCACCTTACCCTCTGGCGCATCGAAGGTTTGCCCGATCGCCGCGGCCCGAACTTTGTCGAGATCGTCTGCCGTTCCCGCTTCTTCGACCGCCTGCTTCCACAGGTAAACCATAATATAAGCAGCTTCCATCGGGTCGTTGGTCACTCGCTCGTCGCCATACTTGGCCTTAAAGTCTGCCACCCACTTCTCATTTTCCGGCGTTTCAACGGTTTGGAAGTAGTTCCAAGCGGCATAGTGACCGACGAGAAATTCCTTACCAATTTGTCGAATCTCTTCCTCTGCAACGCTCACTGACATCACCGGGTACTTATCCGGCCCCAATCCCTCAGCTTTCATCTGCTTGAAGAAGGCTGCATTGCTGTCGCCGTTCAGCGTGTTGAAGATGACACCGCCATCGGGGAGCGCATCTTTAATCTTGGCGATGATCGGGGTGACTTCTTGGTCGCCCAATTCGAGGTATTCTTCCCCAACCGTTTCGCCGCCTAGGGCCTTGAGTTGCTCTTTAATAATCGTGTTGGCGGTTTTCGGGAAAATGTAGTTGGAGCCAACGAGGAAGAAGTTCTTGCCTTTTTCCTTCAGCAACCATTCCACTGCCGGTTCGATTTGCTGGTTGGGGGCCGCACCCGTGTAGAAAATGTTCTTAGAACACTCCTGACCTTCGTACTGCACGGGATACCAGAGCATATGATCTTTTGACTCAAAGACCTCTTTCACCGCCGTGCGACTGGCAGAAGTCCAGCAGCCAAAAACAACGGCAACTTTGTCTTGGTCGATCAGTTTCTCTGATTTCTCTTTGAAAATATCCCAGTCAGAAGCACCATCTTCTTTCACGGGTTCGATTTGTTTGCCCAGAACGCCACCCGCCGCGTTAATTTCTTCAATAGCGAGCATTTCCGCATCAACGACGGTTTTTTCGCTAATTTCCATCGTGCCGCTCAAGGAGTGGAGAATGCCGACTTTGATGGTATCGCCGCTACTCGCCGCACCTCCTGCGGGACTCTCGCTTTCCGAGGGACTTTTGCCAGTCGTTGAAGTTGTGTCGCCGCAGCCTTTGAGCAACAAGCTCGTTCCCAAGGCGGCGGAACCGTACAGCAAGAATTTACGCCGTCCTAATCGATTAACCATAGTGTTCTTATTAACCTCTCTCAATTCAAGGATTCAATCGGCAGTGCAGAGGAGCGCTAGGCACAATTAAGTTGTGATGGTACGGCTAGGGTTGGGGCATTTTTGTATCCTGGAATACAAATTAACGCAATCTCAAGGCGATCGCTTTGCTTTTCTTGAAGCAGAACCTTGAGGGCGCGATCGCCTCCCTACACGACTTGGAAGGTTATTTTTTTAACCCTTGACCTTAACTGGAAAGTGGAAGAAATGGAAGAAGTGTAGTACCCCAAGTTCTGAAAGCTTGCAGTAAAAACTGCTTTATCCTGCTACAACCCAAGACTTCCATTCCGACCAAGTTTCCACCAACCGCGCGAGTTCTGCATATCCCGAATTGCGAGGATGAGCGCCATCGTTTTCGGCAACTTCTTTGACCCAAATAGTAGAATGTTGTAGAGGAGAGAAAATATCTAAATAAGGGATATTGAGTTCCGCACAAACGAGGGAAAATTGTTTGGATAACTGCTTGCTTCTGTCATTTTGTTGTCGGTCGTCGATGGGAGCCAGACCTAGCATTAAGATGGGATATTGCGATCGCGCAAGGCGGAGAATTTCGGAAGTATTCTCAATGGATGTTTCCCCATCCACTCGCGTTTTCCCGTTTTCCCAAGTTGTATCGTTAACGCCAAAGGAAAAGACAATTCGACAATCTTCCGCTGGCGGGAAACGACGAGTCACTTCTTGTTGCCAGCGTTCTTTGATATCAGTACTCGTATTGCCGCGAATGCCCAAGTTATAAGCCGTAATTTCGCAACCTTGGCGATGAGCATTCGCGCAGACTCGACCCACCCAACCCAAGTATTCTGGATCTCCAGTTCCATTGACAAATGAGTCGCCGATAAAAGCAATGTGCATAATGTTATAGCGTTTCTCTATCTATTGTGGTACAAAGCAACAGCTCAATAACTCAACATCGCCGCATCGCGCCATTTCCGCACTGAGTTAATAACAAAAATGCGATCGCACTGCGGTAAATCTTCCACTCGAATAACGGCCTCTCGAATCAAACCGCGATCGCGCAAGGAATTCCGAAAAGTTCCCGCCAACAAACCGCACTCAATGGGGGGGGTGAGTAACTCTCCTCGACGTTGCACCACTACATTGGCAATGCAAGTTTCAGTAATTTCCCCGCGATCGTTCCACAGCAACACGTCATCAACCTCCGGACAGGCGGCCCGGAACTCGTCGTAGACCTGGCGGTGGGTTGTTTTGTGATAGAGAAAAGGATCGGTTGAGTCGATGGGGGTCGATGCGAGGCGAAGGCGAACGGGTTGAGACTTCACGACCGGGAGAGGGGCAACCTGACAATCGATTTTACCCTCTCGCCCGACCAGCAAGCGCACCCGTTGGGGGGTGCTGGGGAGAGACTTCGCCAACCGTTGCAGCGTCTCCTCAATCGCTGCCAAATCCACCTGGAAGCCGAAATAACGGGCCGAATCTCCCAAACGCCGGAGGTGGTATGCAAGCAGAAAGAACCCTTCTCCCGGCTGCCACAGCATGGTTTCCAGGAGTGAGAAGGGGGGGCGATTAGCCGTCAGGACTTGGGCTTTGAGCAAGCACTCTTCGTACTCGTCATCGCACTCTGAGTCCCAGACCACGCCTCCCCCCACTCCGTATTCCGCTTCCCCCTTCTCCTTGTCGATGAGGACGGTGCGAATGGCAACATTAAATTGCGCTTGGCGATCGCGGGAAATAAAGCCGATACAGCCGGTATAGAGGCGGCGCGGGGTAGTTTCTAGGTCGCGCACAATCTGCATGGTGCGGGGTTTGGGCGCTCCGACAATTGAGGCACAGGGGAAAAGCGCCGCCATAATTTCGCTAAGAGAGGCGCGGGTGCAAGACTCCACCGTCGAGGTCATTTGCCATACCGTTGGATACCGTTCCACCTCAAAGAGACTGGGAACGCGAACGCTTTGCAGGCGGGCAATGCGACCCATATCGTTGCGAATCATGTCTGCAATCATCACATTCTCCGCCCGATTTTTCTCAGAAGCTTGCAACCACTGCTCCTGCGCTTCGTCGGCCGCGAGGGTCAAACCCCGTGCGGCCGTTCCTTTCATCGGCCGCGATCGCAACTGTTCTCCCGCAAGCTGGAAGAAGAGTTCTGGGGACGCAGAGCAAATGGCATATTTCCCAATGTCGAGATAGGCTGCGTAGTCCGCCTCCTGCGATCGCGCGAGTTGCCAAAATAATGCTTGCGGATCGCCGCTAAAGTCAGCTTGGAGGCGAAAGGAGTAGTTAACTTGGTAGGTTTCCCCCAGGGCAATATACTTCTTAATTCGCGCGATCGCGCTCTCGTACTCTTCTGGGGTGACGGAGGCCCGCCAGCGACCGAATGCAGGGGATGCGGAAGCGGAGAGAGGGGGAAAATGGATAACTTCTGGCTCTCGGTACAGCCCAAACCACAGCAAAGGGAAGGATGTGGGCGCGTGGGTCGCCAAAGCAGAATCAAAAGCAGGAGCAGCTTCGTAGCTGAGAAATCCGACTCCATATAGGCCGCGATCGCGGATTAACGCATTCACCCGCTCGAACTGCGAGACAACCGCCTCAACGCGGTTGGTACTGATAACCTCGCAGGGATCTCGAAAATGCAGCCACCGCTTCCGTTCTGCATCGTGTAGAATGACTTCCTCGCTCAAACTCCTTCGCCTCTCCCATTCAAAATTGACCGCAGTTAACCACGATATAGCAATCCTCTTAAGGTCGCGGTACAGAGATCTGAGCGACAGGCCATGGGTAAGAGGCAAAAGGCAAGAGAGGCAAGCATTATAGGAGTTTTAGATCGGTGCAAGTATTGTTCGCAAACCCTGAAAGGACAAGAAACTCATGCAACGCATTTCTGTTGTCGGAACATCAGGTGCGGGGAAAACAACCCTGGCCCGACAACTTGCCCAACCCTTAGCCATTCCCCACGTCGAACTGGATGCACTCTACTGGGAACCGAACTGGACGGAAGCAGCCAATGAAGTCTTTCGAGAGCGCGTGACCCAAGCATTACAACACGATCGCTGGGTGGTCGATGGCAACTACAGCAAGGTTCGAGATCTCATTTGGGGTCAAGCGGATACGGTGGTGTGGTTGGACTATCCCCTCAGAGTCATTCTGGGACAACTGTTGCAGCGATCGCTCTACCGCAGTCTAACCGGACAAGAACTCTGGAGTGGCAACCGCGAAACCTTACAAAAAACTTTCCTCAGTCGCGATTCGATCCTCCTGTGGGCCCTACAAACCTATACCAGAAGGCGCAAAGAATACCCCCGGTTATTTCGCCAGCCGGAATACGCTCATCTCCAAGTGGTGCATTTGCACAGTCGCACCGCCACTCGCGAGTTTTTGCAAACAGTATCTTAGCGGAAAATGCAGTTCGTTCCGGCCCACAGATTTTCGACCACCGCATCCGGTTCATTAGAAGAGAGCAGTCCGGACAACTGTCCGACATTAAACTCTACCCCCAAGGAACTCTCCGAGATGCTAACATCGTAAACTTCCTTTAGCTCGGTCGTCGTTGACCCCATGCCAACCCCTGCCATCGTTGTCAGTTTTGCACTCCCGGTGTCGGGACGCACGCTCCAGCCCACAAATTTATCTTGAGCGGCGTTGATGGCAAAGCCGTTGGGCCAGGTGGTGACGGTCAGCGGCCCCGCCGGACACTCACTGTTCTCCACAGTTTTTTTCGGTTCTCCCAAGATCGCCGTCACAGCATTTTTCACAAGGATAGGATCGGAACCAAAGGAGATCTGTTTTATCAATCCAGTCTCGGCATTAATGGTACTTTAGCGAAAATCAAGCCCAAATATAGCCTCGACTCTCTATATACTGTCTAAATACGTCCTGATTCTCCGTCAGCCAACCGACAAAACGATAAGATATCGCCGTGCGAAAAGCCCTCAGAG
>Ga0207422_1001695_pt1 | contig 38592 bp, 27 predicted proteins | sample MarCyaLeptolynsp_FD_187757 | JGI IMG/M metagenome (GOLD analysis project Ga0207422, IMG submission 187757) | Marine cyanobacterial communities from Panama - species 1 Leptolyngbya sp. (SPAdes) | ecosystem: Environmental > Aquatic > Marine > Unclassified | place: Panama: Panama City | collected... | reverse complement strand
AAATTATTGTTATTTTCTATGCTTTCTGGGCTATGTTTTGTAATAGCATGGCCTGCTATTGGAAATATTTACATGGCCATATTTATAGCTTTTTTCCCATTGTTATGGGTAGAAAGCCAATTGTCTAATCGCAATAAGAATCAAGGAGTATATGTGTTCTTACATGCTAATGTAGTTTTTCTCCTATTTAATCTAGGAACTACATGGTGGATTTACTTTGCCTCCGATTGGGGTTCGGTCATGGCTATATTATGTAACTCGCTTTTTATGGCAATTGTTTTTTGGTTATTTCATCTGACCAAGAGATTTTTGGGAAATAAGGTTGGTTATATCTCATTGGTAATTTATTGGCTTGCTTTTGAATACTTACATCTCAATTGGGAGTTGTCCTGGCCATGGCTAACCTTAGGAAATGTATTTGCCAATGATGTGGAGTATGTTCAGTGGTATGAGTATACAGGTATTCTTGGAGGAAGTCTATATATACTTTTAATTAATCTTTTGATATTCCATACCATTCTTTACTTCAAGAAAAATAAGGCCTTAAAATTCACTTACTTTCTAATAATTCCATTGATCCTTTTATGTACTAAAATCACAAGATGGATAAATACTGAAGTGAATATGGAAAAGGAAAATCGTTTAAATGCTGTAATAATTCAACCCAATATTGATCCATATTACGATAAATTTCAAGGCATGTCCGAATCAGATCAAATTGACCTGATGGTAGAACTTTCTAAAAGCAAAGTTGATGCCAATACAGATGTGTTAATTCTTCCTGAAACCGCTTTTCCACAACCATTTTGGGAACATGAATTAGAATTTATGTATGGAACAGAAGAATTTAGAAAACTGATTGCTGACAATCCTCAATTGCGGGTTATAACGGGTATTCTTTGTTCTAAAATGTATACCGAACAAGATGAATTATCAGCGACTGCCAAGAAATTACCTGATTATGGTTGGTATGATAATTACAATGCAGCCATGCAATTAGATAGTGGCAAAGTGATTAGTTTGCATCGAAAATCTAAACTGGTACTAGGTGCGGAGAAGATTCCCTTTGTGAAGCAGATTCCATGGATGAAAAAACTCTCTATTAGTCTAGGAGGAACTACCGGCAGATACGGTACACAAGATCATCCAAGTATTTTCTTTGATCAAAACAAGAAGAATGGTATTGCTCCCATAATCTGTTATGAGTCTGTTTATGGAGAGTATGTAAATGAATATGCAGCAGGTGGAGCCTCTTTATACGCTATCATTACGAATGATGGATGGTGGGATAATACACCAGGTTATAAACAGCATTTGGCCTATGCAAGACTTCGCGCTATTGAAGGAAGAAGAAGTATAATTCGTTCAGCTAATACGGGAATTTCAGCGATTATAGATGCCAAAGGAAAAATAGTCACAGAAAGCAAATGGTGGGAAGAAGCGGTAATTCAAGGGGAAGTTTATTTAAATGAAGAACAAACCTTTTATATCAAACACGGAGATTACCTTGGAAGAATTGCTGCTTTCTTAGCTCCTTTATTATTACTGTACGCTTTGGTCAATAAGTTTAGATCTTCCAAAAGCGCAATCAATTAAAACAAAATAGATTTAACCTTGTTTCAACCAAAAAATTAACATGTCTCAAACTGGAGTTTTATTAATCAATTTAGGTACCCCGGATGAGGCGAAAATAGGTGCAGTCCGACGATACCTATTTCAGTTTCTCAACGATCCAAGAGTTATAGATATACCTTGGTTACTCCGGAAGATTCTAGTGAATCTTATAATCGTTCCTTTTCGGGCTAAAGAATCTACCAAGATTTACAAGCAATTGTGGACGGAAAAAGGTTCTCCACTTTTGATATATGGTGAAAAGGTGATGCAGGATTTGCAAAATAGACTTGGAGAAAATTTTGGTGTCCACTTGGCAATGCGTTATCAAAACCCAAGTATGAAAAAGGTTCTTCAGGAAATGAAATTGAAGAATTATAAAAAAATAATTATCGTTCCATTATTTCCACATTATGCGTCCGCAAGTTCAGGATCAGCAATGGAATTGGCTTTAAAAATAATTAGCAAATGGTGGGTAATTCCTGAAATCTCAATGATCAGTCAATTTTGGGATCATCCAAAATTTATTGCTGCATTTGTAGAAAGGGCCAAACAGTACAATCTAGAAGAATTCGATCACATACTTTTTTCTTACCATGGATTACCAGAAAGGCATGTAGATAAAGTTTATGAAGATGGAAATCCATGTTCTGATCATCATTGTGAAGAAGAGATTACTGAGGAAAGTAAATATTGTTATAAAGCTACATGTTATGCTACCACAAGACTGCTTGCGTCTTCACTAAATATTCCGAAGGAAAAGTATACGGTTGCATTTCAATCTCGACTAAATAACAAATGGTTAATGCCATTCTCAGATGAAATAATTAAAGATCGAGCAGAAAAGGGAGATAAAAGAATTCTTGCATTTAGTCCTGCATTTGTAGCTGATTGCTTGGAAACTACTGTGGAAATTGGGATTGAATACCAAGAAATTTTTGAAGAATCAGGTGGGGAGAAAGTACAGTTGGTAGAAAGTCTCAATGACCATCCATTATGGATAGATTGCTTGGAAGATTTGGTGCTTAGCAGAAACTAAGTCTTCTGGTCTTAGAGAGCATCTAGCTCGTTTTAACCAGTATTTTAATCGTATTAGTTTAAAGTTTCGTTATTCGGTCTTTGGTGTTTCCAGCGCTTGTGACTCCACAACCAATATTGGGGCTTGTCAATGATGTCTTTTTCAAGCATTCTAGTATGTTGTTTGGTTATAAATCCAAGATCAGTATCAATAGCTTCTTCGGTAATTAATTGATATCGAACTTCATAATATCCTCTCTTTTGTTTATATATGTTCCCAAATACAACAGCAGCATTTAGGTCTTTTGCTAATTTTTCGGTGCCAAACTGAACCCCTGTTTCTTGGTTCAGAAACTTCATCCAATACGCTCTTTGGGTTTTTCTTGGCGATTGATCCGCACCAAAAATTACAGCATATAAGGTATCGGGATTATCCTCTATTTTCTTTTTGGTATCGTTTATGGTAAGCATATCCAAACCATATTTCGACCGACTATTTCGGATCTTATCGTCGAAAAATGTATTTCTCAATGGAGTGTATAAAGCAATGGAAGAGTGCTTCAATTCCATGTCAATCCCAATTGCAAACAGTTCCCAATTACCATAATGGCCACCAACCATGATGACATGTTTACCTTTTTCGTGGAATTGATTGATCAAATCAGCATTTTGATTAATCATGCGTTTTTGAATCTCTTGCTTAGAAATCGAGAATGCCTTAATACTCTCTACAATTAAGTCACAAAAATGTCTGTAAAAGTTGGATGCAATCTCCCTTACCTCTTGCTCATTCTTATTTGGAAATGAATTACTAATATTTTGGAATACAACTTTGGTTCTGTAGGATACTAATTTATACAAGATCAGATAGAGAAAATCCGATACCCTATACAGCACCCAAAATGGAAGATGAGAAATGGGAAGTAATAAACAATAATATAGAATCTTAGAACCCATTTAATTTATTTTCTTGATCAGATATTTAGCAGAATGAAATCCAATAATATCATTTACTCTTTTGCCTACAAATGCTTTGGCCAAAGGCGAATTTAAAGAAAGAAGGTATATTGTATTGTCTTGAAAATTAAAAGAGCCATGAGCAATTCCAAAGAGAAAAGTTTTGGTCTCAGTAAATACTAATGAACCAAAACCAATTCTATCGGATAAGCTAACTTTTTTTATCTGTTCGATAGCATTAATCTTTTCTAAGATAGAATTTAGGTTAGATTGCAATTGATTTAAGCTTTGGTTCATCAATTCTCTGCTGGTCTCGAATTTATCGCCAGCACTACTTTTTGTTTCACTTGCAATCTCAAGATTCAATGTTTTGATTTCTTCCTGAATTGAACTTTTCAATTGTTTGAAATTTGCTTCAACATGATCTAATAAATCTTCTCTTGCCAATGGATTCATTGGGGCAAAGTTCGGATGAAAGATGCTTTATTTTGTGTCGTGTTTAAAATTGGTATTCAATTAAGAGGCAAAGCCTCGAATTTAGATCAACTTTTGATGCAATATGCGGAAAATTTTGACCGAATTGCAGTCTTACAAAGTCATGAATACAAGGATAAATATGGGAAGTATGAATTTATTGCCGCATTTGGTTGTGCAAGGAATTTAGATGTTGATGAAAATTCATTTCAACTTCTCAAGGAATTTATCGATGAAAAGAAGTCATGGCTATTTGGTCACTTTTCATATGACTTGAAAAACCAAATTGAAAACATTCAATCGTCTCACCAAAAAAAGTTTGACTTTCCTTTATTGTCATTTTTTGAGCCGGAAAAAGTCTTGCTTCAAAAGAGAGGTTCTTCACAAATTGAATTTTGGTCTCAGCATAATTCCGATGAAGATTTTTTAAAATTTTTTAATCAAAATGCATCTGATGAATACAAGTTTAATCCCTTATTGCCAAAATTAGATGCTAGGCAAAGCAAATTAGAGTATTGTGAAGTAATAGGTAAGTTAAAGGAGGAAATTCAATACGGCAATATCTATGAGATTAATTATTGCCAGGAGTTTTACGCTGAAAATTGTGAATTGGATGTGCCAAACATTAGTCATTTAATTCAGAAGAATAATCCAATGCCATTCTCTGCATATTATAAATTAGAGGACAACCATTTGTTTTGCGCTTCTCCAGAAAGATTCATCTGTAAAAGAGGGAATACACTTATTTCACAACCCATTAAGGGAACAGCTAAAAGAGGAATATTTCCAGAAGAGGATGAAAACATAAAAAGCAGTCTAAAGGAAGACCTGAAAGAGCAAACGGAGAATGTTATGATCGTGGATTTAGTTAGAAATGATCTTTCTAAAACAGCCACAAAAGGAAGTGTAAATGTTGAAGAATTATTTGGCGTTTATACTTTCCCTACAGTTCATCAACTCATTTCAACAGTGACTAGCGAATTAGATTCGAAATATCACATAATTGATGCCATTAAGCATGCATTTCCAATGGGAAGTATGACCGGAGCTCCAAAAATTTCAGCCATGCAAATCGCCGATAAATATGAAAAATTTAGAAGAGAGTTGTATTCTGGTTCAATTGGATATATAGATCCAGAGGGTGATTTTGACTTTAATGTAGTAATCAGAAGTTTAAGTTATTCGGCAAAATCCAAATACCTTTCTTTAGGAGTAGGTGGAGCCATCACTATATTGTCAGAAGCTGAAAAGGAGTATGATGAGTGCCTTTTAAAAGCAAAAGCTATTTTTGGTTTGCAGAAAGTTTAGCAAATGATAGAAGTTCTTCGGAAAGAAATGGAATTGTTGGGTTTAAATACCCAAAGTAGATTTCTATTGGCGGTAAGTGGAGGTGTGGATTCCATGGTGTTATGGAGTCTTTTTCAACAATCCAATTTAAATTTCGGAATTGCACATGTCAATTTTAGCTTAAGGGGAGAGGATAGCAATTTAGATGCACAATTTGTAAAAAAACAGGCAGAGAAATTAAAAGTTGAGTGCCACTATCTTAAAGCGGATACCAATGAGTATGCTAAGGAATACAAGCTTTCTACACAGATGGCCGCAAGAGATATTCGCTACAATTGGTTCAATGAATTAATGTCAGAATATGATTATAACCATTTGGTTACGGCTCATCATTTGGATGATGCTGTAGAAACATTCCTGATCAATTTGAATCGTGGTACTGGATTAAATGGATTAAAAGGGATGACATCTAGTCCAAAAATATTTCGACCATTGCTGAAGGTTGAAAAAGATGCAATAATGGATTATGCGGATAAGAATCAAATTGAATTTAGGGAAGATGGCTCAAATAATGAACTTAAATATGAGCGCAATTGGTTTAGATATCAAATCCTTACTCCATGGAAAGAACGCAATCCCCAATTGTTGAAAAACATGCAATCCAATATGGAAAGAATCCAAACTTCAGCAATGATGGTGGATGACTTTCTATTAAGAGAAGGGAGCATGTTGAGGAGCCAATTAGAGAATTCTTATTTGCAATTTGATGATATCCTGAAATTAAGATTTCGAGAAGAAGTCCTCTATTTTCTTCTTGAGGATTATGGGTTTAACTATGATCAAGTTAAAGATATATTAAGAGGTATAGAAAAAGGTAAAGTAGGCAGAGTTTTTCATTCGGATTCATACTCACTTTTTATCGATCGTGAAAGGGCATTAATAGAGAATAGGGTAGATGACAGAATAAATGAAGGTATTCAAATTAAAGAAAATACAAAGGAGGTAGAAAATCCTATTCATCTGGCAATTGAAAAACTAGACAAAACAATGTTTCAACCCAAAACTTCCAAGAAAGTAGAATTCTTTGATAATGGAAAGTTGACTTATCCCTTGGATTGTAGAATATGGCAGGAAGGAGACTTTATTGTTCCTTTGGGCATGAAAGGCAAGAAAAAAGTAAGCGATATATTAATTGACAATAAAGTGCCGATTAATGAGAAGAATAGAGCTTATGTACTCTGTTCAGGAGGCAAAATTGTTTGGCTTATAGGACATTGCATAAGCGAGCAATTTAAAGTTGAAAATCAAACAGAACAAATTCTGAAAGTGGAATGGATGGATTAAAAAGTAAAGCAACTCAAGCAGAAAGACTTTATCTGATACTTGCTGCATTATTTATAGCATCTCTAGTTGCAGGTAATTTAATTTTTCAGAAGTTCTTTTATTGGGACTTTTTTGGGCTTCACACATTCGAAATATCTGTAGGTATTTTACCTTATCCAGTGACCTTTTTAATAACGGATATTATTTCTGAGATATATGGTAAAAAGAAGGCAAATCAGGTAGTTGTTTCTGGATTATTCGCAACAATCTTTGTCTTGGGAATCATTTCAATTTCAAATGCAGTTCCAGCTACCAATTGGTCTCCAGTTAATGATGCCACATTCAACAGTGTTTTTGGATTAACTGGTGTTGCCGTTACAGCATCTATGGTAGCATACTTGTTGGCTCAGTTGGTAGATATTCGGATTTATCATTTTTGGAAAGCATTGACCAAAGGAAAACATTTATGGTTGAGAAATAATGCCTCTACCATGACTTCACAATTAGTAGATACAGCTTCTGTTTTGTTGTTATTGTGTGCTTTTGGTGCGATTGATTGGAATTTGTTCTGGCCTTTATTGGGAAGCGGATTTCTTTTTAAGGTCTTGGTTGCGGCTATTGATACCCCATTTCTTTATTTGTTTGTTGGTATAATCAAAAAGTATTTTGGCTTGGGTATAAATGAGGAGATTTAATCGCCTAATTCTGAATTATCTGAGAAATTAAGGAAACACTAAATATGCTTAAAAGAAACCAACCAAGAAAGCCTTCAAGGATTGCAATATAGCGACCAATTCCCTTAACCGGAATCTCTCCAAATCCAAGCGTAGTAAAGGTATTTATACTTAACATTAAGCTATTAATACTCCGAATAGAAAAAAGATATAATCCATAAAAGAATACAGATATTAAGGTAATGCTGCTTACAATTAATTTTTTTCGTGCATCCAAATCAATCCACTTCCCTTTTAAGATTTCAAGTTTCTTATAAATACCTTGAGAAGATTTGTGTCTGATAAGTGAGATCCAGTAAAGCGGTTTTAAAAAGAAACCGAAAAAAATTGGAACCTCAGATTTGCTATTTTCTAAAGATTTTTTGAATTCAATGTATTCTTCTATATTTTCTTGATGAGTTTGCGTATAAAAGTCTTCTAACTTTTGCTCAGAGTTAAAATAACTTATTAATTGTCTTCCCTTATTCATTAAAAAACGGCGATTTATTTTATCCCATTCACTATGAATGAAAAAATAGAATAATGAAAATATGAGAATTACATAAGCCGATATTTTAACCGATTTAACTGGATTAGTACCATAATCAGCAAAATATTTTAAAAATCCGTTAAGTTTAAATTTTAGATAGTTTTCAAACCCTCCATTTTCGTCATATAAAAATTTCAATCTATAATATTCCGCATCCTTCATTTCGACATAAATTTTATTTGAAGATTGAAGATCTCCGCGATTCTTATAGGTAAGGTAGAATTTGTTTAGGCTACTTATATACTCACTGTAATTTAAAAAGTCGGATGCATTACCACTGGCATCTGGCTTATAATAAGTCGTGTCATTTAATCTGAAATTAAGTTTGTTGTTAAAAATATCCCAATTGAATCTAATGTCATACTTAGGAATTTCTATCCCTTTGGCAGAATAATCTTTTTTAATATTGGTATTGTAAACATTAAAGTGCTTATTAACTGAAACTCGATCTAAATCAATCCTATATATATTCTCATTAGTAATAGTCAATTCATCAATTACGGAATTTGCAAGACTATAATTATACGATGTGAATAAATTGGTATCAGAGTAAATAAAATTGTTGTGACCAAGAGTTATGTTATTTATCTTATTATCAATAAGAAAGCAAAAATTATAATTAAAATCTGGACGATATATAGTATCTATCTTTCTTGTAGTTAGGTCTTCACTAACTTTTTCTAAAAGGTTTCTATCTAAATAAAACGTATTTGAATCTATCATGATATATCCCTCAGAGATATTGTTTTGATATAGTATATGCCAATTCTCCCAATAAAGCCTATTATTTAATTTTCTGAATTCGTTTTTTCTAATTCTTAGATTTTGATGGTGGTTGTTTTTAAAAGATAGCTTATCAAAGAAGGAGTTATCTTCAAATACGATATAATTTTGGATGTTTCGTTTACTAGAATAAAGATTGTTTATTTCTACTTCTGACTTGAATTCATTATTAATAATTCTATAACTGTAAGGTAAGTTGCTGGTTAAGTCGCAGTAATTTAATTTTAAGTAACTTAATTCATTTCCAATTAATTGGATTGATTCTATTGTACAATTTTCAAATGCTAGTTTCCTAAATTTTGAACTTGAAAATCTGGCCTCTTTTATCAAGCAGTTTTTAAAAGTGATATGTACCTGTTTATTAAGTTGGATGCCAATTGGTATTTGATAAGATTCCGTAAACTCACCTGTTTCTATATTTTCTTCGAATAAAATACTGACGTCATAGTTTTTATACAAATTATCGATACTATCTAAATTCATTTTATTGCCACTTATAGGTATGATTTTATAATGTTTAGATTCTTGTTCTTCAATTGGTAATATTATTGCATCATTTATTTCAATAGGTCCATCGGTATTAAAAATTATACTATCAAGTTGATGGTAATTATAGCGGTATTTGTACTCCTTTTTTGATTGAGAATAAGCCTTATAGGTTAACATAAGAAGAAGGAATAGAGTAAGCTTGTATTTCACCATCTGACAATAATTTATAAATTCTTGTTTATTGTTATCGTTTAATTCCCTAATATAAGTTAAACAAATTGGTTTTAAGAACACGACGAAATAGAAATATTAAATTTGGTCTTTCTAATCGTTCAAGAATGAAGAAGATTGCAGCAATATTGATTTTCTGTCTGATTTCCACTTTGGGTTTTACACAGATTTATAATCCTGTTTCTTGGAGTACGGATGTTGAAATAGAATCTGATAACAAGATTAAACTTCTTATAAGGGCAGATATAGATAAGGGATGGCACCTTTATGCCTTGGAATTACAAAATGATGATGGCCCGATTGCAACAGAAATTAGCTTTACAGAATCTGAAGATTTTGAATTAATTGGCGAGGCAAAAGAACCAAAACCAAAGACAGAGTATGATCCAAATTTTGATATGGATCTGAATTACTTTGAGAAGTCCGTAACCTTTAGCCAGAGCATTAGTCGCAAAACGCAAAATGCCTTTGAGATTGTTGGAGAAGCATACTTTATGGTTTGTGATGAAGAACGCTGCTTGCCTCCTGAGTCAATAGAAATCACATTTAAAGTTCCAAAGGCAAGTTCATCTTTAGCGTCTGACGATAAAGATGAAACGAAGGTCCAAATATCCAATTCGAATATCCAGTTAGATATTAATGCTACTGATGGTGAAATAGAACCGGTTAAATGGAACTACTATTCCAAGTCGATAGGAGATAATCAATACGAACTGCATTTTGAAGCCAAAATAGATTTTGGATGGCATTTGTACTCTCAATTTTTACCATCTGAGGATGGGCCTGATGTAGCTACAACATTTATTTATCAGGAAGACGGAATTGAATTAGTTGGTGAAACCAAGGAAATTGGCAATCTAATCACAGATTACGATCCAAATTTTGAAATGGATTTGAATTTCTATGAAGAAAAGGTTGAATTTGTCCAAATTATCCGATCCGATCAAGAGAGTGTAAGTGGAGAATTGGAGTATATGGTTTGTGATGAGATGAAATGCATATTTCCGGATCCAATTCTATTTGAATTTGATTTGAAGAGTGGTGGCGGAATTGATGCCTTAAACAAAGAAGGTCAAGTTGCAGATCTGGATGTAAGTAAAATCATTCCGCAATTGCCCATGGTGGATTTAGAAGCTCCATTAGGAGAGTGTGGCGATCGCAATGAATCTAGCAGTATTTGGATAGTATTCTTATTGGGATTCATCGGAGGTTTGGTAGCCTTGCTTACCCCATGTGTATTCCCTATGATACCACTAACAGTTAGTTTCTTTACCAAAGGAGATGGAGGAGGCAAGGGATTGGGCAAAGCAATTCTATATGGTTTTTTCATATTCTTCATCTATGCCATTCTAAGTGTTCCCTTTCACTTTAATACCGATCCAGAGGTGCTCAATGAAGTTGCTACTAGTGTATGGTTAAATTTGATATTCTTCATTGTTTTTGTTGTTTTTGCGATTTCATTTTTTGGCTATTTTGAATTGACCTTACCCAGTTCCCTTACCACCAAAACTGACTCTGCATCTCAATTTGGTGGTGTTATCGGCATATTCTTTATGGCACTTACGTTAGCCTTAGTATCCTTTTCGTGCACTGGTCCAATTTTAGGTTCGGTGCTTGGAAGCGCGCTAAAGAATGGACCATGGCCGATTACTGCTGCAATGAGTGGATTTGGAGTAGCATTGGGATTGCCTTTTGCGATTTTTGCCGCTTTCCCAAGCATGCTGAACAAAATGCCAAAATCTGGGGGATGGTTAAATTCTGTCAAAGTGGTATTGGGTTTTGTGGAATTGGCTTTAGCACTTAAATTCCTATCCAATGCAGATTTAGTTGAACAATGGGGTTTGATCGAAAGAGAAACATTTTTCTTGGTATGGACATTAATAGGCTTGGGATTGTTTGCATATCTGGTAGGATGGATCAAATTTCCCCACGATTCCCCGATCGATAAATTCTCTAAATTCAGGAACGGATTCGCAACCTTAACACTACTTTTTACAATCTATATTGGAGTTGGTGTTTTGAAAAATCCACCATGGAATCACAATGCGCTTAGTGGCTTCCCACCACCAACTTTTTACGGATGGTTTGATAAAGAAACATTTCATGCCGAATATGATGATTTTGAAGAAGCAGTGATTGCAGCGAAAGAGCAGGATAAACCCATCTTAATTGATTTTACTGGCTGGGCATGTGTTAATTGTAGAAAGATGGAAGAATCCGTTTGGACTGTGGATAAAATCAAACAAAAATTGAAAGAGGATTTTGTGCTGGTATCTCTTTATGTAGATGATAAGATAAAACTCCCAGAAGATCAGCAAGGTGTGTTCGAATACCAGACCTCAGATGGAGAGACCAAAAGAAAAAGGATCAAGACAATTGGTAATAAATGGGCAACATTCCAGACACAAATATTCAATAATAACTCTCAACCTTATTATGTGATGTTAAGTCCAGATGGATACTTGCTTGGCAATCCAGTTGGATATATGCCTGATGTGGAGGAGTATGAAGATTTCCTTGATTGTGGGTTAAATTCTTATCGGGAGAAGCAACAAATCTCTTTGAATTAGGTTCTCATAAGCTTCTTTGTTTATATTCATTGAATGGAAAAAGCTATTAAAGTGGTATTGTCCGTAACGAATGATATTGTTACAGATCAGCGCCTACAGAAAGTTTGTAATAGCTTAAAATCTAATGGTTGCAGTGTGAAAGCAATTGGTAGACAACGAAAGAATAGTGTTGATGCTACTTTGCCATTCCAATACAAACAATTTAAACTTTGGTTTAACAGAGGCCCTCTATTTTATATTAATTATAATATAAGACTGTTCTTTAGTCTCTTGTTTTCAAAAGTGGATATCTTAATTGCAAATGATCTGGATACTTTACCTGCCAATTATTTGGTAGCAAAGATTCGAAATGTGCCCCTGATTTATGACAGCCATGAATTATTTACAGAAGTACCAGAACTAATAGATAGACCACGGGTTCAAAAAATATGGTTGAAGATCGAAGGTTTTCTCTTGCCAAGATTGAAATATGCCTATACAGTGGGGAGTTTTATAGCAACTCATTATAAAGAATCATATGGCATTCATATGGATGTAATTCGTAATTATCCGATTAAAGACCCTATTGAGCAAGAAAAGACAAAATCCAATTATATCATTTATCAAGGAGCACTAAATGTGGGCAGAGGATTAGAAGAATTAATTGAAGCAATGCAATATATTGACAATTATGAACTGTATATTGCTGGCTCTGGAGATATAGAACAAGATCTGCGACAAAAAGTGACTGATTTTAATTTAGAAAGAAAAATTAGATTTTTAGGCAGACTAAAGCCCGCAGATTTAAAAAACTATACGCAAAATGCTTTGTTGGGAATATCCATAGAAAAACCAATGGGATTAAATTATCAATATGCTGTTCCAAACAAAATATTTGATTACATCCAGACTAGAACCCCAATTTTGATTTCTAATTTAGCTGAAGTCAGAGAGATTTTGAATGGATATCAATTAGGGGAAGTTTTAGAATTACATGAACCCCTGAAAATGGCAAATCAAATTAATGGAATGTTAAGCTCTAATCAATATGACAATTGGGTAAATGAATGTTCGAGAGCTGCAAATGAATTCAATTGGGAAAGTCAAGAAGCAAAACTAATTGGAATAGTGAATAACGCATTGGGTAAATAATGATTTCAATTTGCCTTCCAATATATAATTATGATTGTACCACTTTTGTAAAGGAACTCTATAAGCAGTCTCAAAACATTGATCAAGAGATACAAATTATTGTAATTGATGATTGTTCTGAACCGACATTTCAAGAAAAATTAAAGTCAATAGAAGGTCTGTGTGATCTAAGTTATAACACAAACAATTTAGGTAGATCTCAAATAAGGAATAAATTGGCGATGAAAGCCAAACAGGAATATTTGTTGTTTATTGATGGTGATTCTCAAATGATTAGTGATACATTTTTGCATGATTATATTGAGGTATTAAAAAAGAGGCCAGTTGAGGTTTTGTGTGGAGGGAGTATTTATCCAAAATATAACAAGGATAAAAAATTCAATTTGAGGTGGAAGTACAGTTCTTGTAGAGAAGAAAAAGGTAAGAATACCCAATCACATCGGCCTTACAGATCATTTACAACCAATAATTTTTTGGTTAAAAAACGCTTATTTGAAGAAATTAAATTTGACGAGCGACTTTCGCAATATGGTCATGAGGATACGCTTTTTGGCTATCGATTAAAACAAAACAAAACCAAGATTGATTACATCAATAATCCGGTGCTGAATGTTAATCTTGATACAAATAAGGAATTTCTGGCTAAAACCACATTGGGCTTGGAGAATCTATTAAGGATTAAAAAATTTCTCAACAATGATGAAGGTTTTATTCATCTTGTGCCCATATTAAACTTACATGCAAAATTAAAAGGCTGGAATCTAGATAGACTTTTTTTGGGACTTTATAATGTAGTAGGCAAAGTCATGGAGAATAGATTTCAAAATGGAAGGGTTAGCCTATTTTGGTTTGATTGTTACCGAATGGCAAAACTTATTGAATTAGATATTCAAAAAAACTAATTCGATTGAATTGTAGGTTTAGGCTCTACAATTGTTTCATTCTCAAATTGTAGGATTCTACCAGGAAACTTTCGGATCAACTCATAATCATGTGTAGCTACCAAAACAGCTTTGTTGTTCTGACTAATTGAAACCAATAATTTCATGATTTCATGCGAAGTTTCAGGATCTAGATTACCAGTTGGTTCATCAGCCAATATCATTTCCGGATCATTTAACAATGCTCTCGCAATAGCCACCCTTTGTTGTTCTCCACCAGATAATTCATGTGGCATTTTAAATCCTTTATTACCAAGGCCAACTTTTTCCAATACATTTTGAATTCCTTCTGTGATATCTTTTTTCCCCTTCCAGCCTGTAGCTTTCATCACAAATTTCAAATTGTTATTTACTGTTCTATCTGTCAACAACTGGAAATCTTGAAATATAATGCCAACTTTTCTCCTTAGGTGTGGTACTTGTTTTCTCTTTAGTTTCTTTAAATCGAATCCTGCAACCTTGGCATCTCCCTCTTGTAGTTTCAATTCAGCGTATAAAGTCTTGAGAAAACTGCTTTTTCCGCTACCATTTTTTCCAACTAAATATACCATCTCCCCCTTTTCAATTCTTAATCCCAAATTGGAGAGTACAAGGTGTTTCCTCTGGAAAACATTTACACTATTGAGTTCTACAATTGCAGTTCCTGACATAATATTCGTTTAAACAAATATAAAAAATTAGCAAATGGAATAAGTTGTGAAGTTGCTCGTGATGCTATGATAATATAACTTCTAATCTCTGATTCTGTTAACAAAAATGAGTTGAAAACTTCGAAACATTAGAACTTCAAAAGAATACGATACATCTAATTTTAATCGTTCATAGATATGTCCAACCAATAACCAAATTGCTTGAAAGTAGGTAAGATTAGAACAAACATAATAAGCAAGATTACAAGCGCATTGTTTGTTTTAAGCTTTTGTGTTTCCATCATGCAAGCCCAGCAGAGTTTTGTGTTCACAGAAAGCAATCTCAATTACAACAATGCAATTGATCTTTATCATAAAGAGAAGTTTGCTCCGGCCCAACAATATTTCAGCAAAGCAGTCGAAGAAATTAATGATGTTCATTCTGAATTGAGGATCGATGCTGAGTATTATGTTGCAATTTGTGCCATAGAACTTTTTCACAGCAATGCCGAAGCATTATTAAAGAAATTCATTGAAGACCATCCAGAAAGTTCACATCTGGTGTCGGCTAATTTTAATTTGGCAAAATTTCAATTCAGAAAAAAGAAATACGAAGATGTTCTTGATTATTTAAGTGAAATTGACCCAGCAGATTTAAATCCTGATGAAAGGGCTGAATATTACTTTAAAAAGGGCTATTCTCATTTTCAATTGGATGAATACGATCAGGCAGCTAAGTACTTTTATGAAATAAAAGACACAGATAATCTGTATGTTACGGCTGCTAGATACTATTATGCGCACATTTCTTATAAATTAAAAAATTACCAAACAGCATCAGAGAATTTTCAAAAAATTGCTGGGGATGCCCAATTCGGACCTTTGGTTCCCTACTATTTAAGCCAGATTTATTATTTGCAGAAAAAGTATGATGTTCTTTTGGGCTATGCACCAGCAGTTTTAGATTCGGCTCCTCCAAAACGAGAAGATGAAATTCGAAAGTTAATTGGAGATGCCTATTATGAAACTGGGAAATTCAAAGATGCAATACCTTATTTAACTGAATACATTTCAAAGAAGGGTGGTAGTGAACAAGATTATTATGAATTGGGTTATGCAAATTTTCAAGTTAAAAACTACGAAGAGAGTATTTCAGCATTTCAGAGAAGTGTAGGCGAGAACGATACCTTATCACAGTCTGCATATTACTTTATTGGTGAGGCAAATGTTTTAATGGACAATAAACGAGCCGCAAAAGTGGCCTTTAAAAATGCTTACAATCTTGCAATTGATGAGGAGATTACGGAAGAATCACTATTCAATTATGCGAAGATAGCTTATGAGTTATCCTACCATCCTTATGATGATGCAATCTTGGCTTTTGAAGACTTTATCAATAACTACCCAAATTCTGCCTTACTCAATGATGCTTATGAATATTTGGTCGGGGTATATTATACTACCAAGAATTATGAAAAGGCTTTAAAATCAATAGACCGAATTAAAAGATCGGACATTAAACTGCTTAGGGCAAAGCAAAGATTAGCTTACTATAGAGGAGTTGAACTTTTTAATGACAATGATTTTGTTGGTGCTATTGAAATGTTTGACCTATCCTTAAAGCACAATTATGAACCAAAATTAAAAGCCTCGGCTATATTTTGGCAAGCAGAGTGTTTTTACAGAGTCGGAGATTATCACAATGCAGACAACCTGTATTCTGATTTCTTGATGACATCGGGTAGTCTTAGCCTTCCATTTTACAATAAGGCATATTACAATCTGGCATATTCCTATTATGAAAGGGAAAAATATAAAAGTGCCATTTTTTGGTTTAGAGAATATGCTGTAAAGGCAGATCAAAAGAATAAAGGATTAATCAACGATTCTTATTTGAGAATTGGAGATAGTTATTATATACAGAAGGATTATAGAAATGCTATAGATTATTATGATAAGGCAGCCGAATTAAGTTTAGCAAATAGTGATTACGCAAGCCTTCAAAGTGCAATTTGTAGTGGAATATTGGGAGATTATCAGGGTAAATCAAAGAAGTTATCTGTATTAATTAATGATTGGAAGGATTCGCCATATATCGATGATGCGATTTATGAATACGGTAAAACCCAGATTAACCAAGGAAAAGACGCTGAGGCACTGTCTTATTATAACCAGTTGATCAATGATTATCCGAAGAGTAATTATATCACGGATACTTACCTAAAAGTTGGATTGATACACTATAATAGAAAAGAGGATGATCTCGCCTTAAATGCATTTGATAAGTTGGTTAAAGATTACCCCTCTTCTGATGCTGCCAAAGAGGCATTGGAAAAGATCAATAAAATATTTATTGAAAAGGGTGATGCAGAAGCTTATAAGGATTACATCAAAGGCGTTCCCTTTGCTGATATCAGCCAGAGAGTTTTGGATTCTACCTCTTATGTGATTGCTGAGAATGGTTATTTAGCTGGAAAGTGTGAGCGAGCAACTCGAGATTTTACCAATTACATCAAACAATATCCAGAAGGAATATATAAACTAAATGCACATTTTTATCGTGGTGATTGTGAAGCTAAGTCTGGTTTTCATGAGGAGGCAATTCAAGATTTCGAATATGTAATCACACAAGCAAAAAATAGATTTACGATCAAGACGCTCATCTCATTAGGTGAGTTATATAAGATAGTACTCCAGAATGATAGTGCTATAAGTGCTTACAATAAGTTGAAGCAAAATGCGGAGAGGCAGAAAGATGTAAATCTTGCCAATCAAAATTTAATGCAATTACACTTTCAAGAGGAAGACTTTCAACAAGCATCTGCTTTTGCATATGAAATATTAAATAATGATGCTTTCGAACTTCCTTTAAAGCAGAAAGCACATCTAATATTGGCCAAGACGAGTTTCGAAAAGGAAAATTATGGAGAGGTTATTCTTCAATTGAAAGAACTTTATCTGGAATCGAATGAAATAGCGGCCGAGGCTAAATACTTATTGGCAAAGACCTATTATTTACAAGGCAAGTATCTAGAAAGTGATTCTATTATCTATTTGTTGGTAGATCAAGTTCCTTCCTATCCTTATTGGATTGCCAAAGGATTTATTCTCCTTGCAGATAATTTTATTGCCAAGGAAGACTTGTATAATGCTAGAATTACTTTTCAATCTGTTGTAGATAATTCTGAAAATGAAGAACTAATAGAGATTGCCAAAGAGAAGTTAGATTTATTAAACAAGGCAGATCAAACCAAGAAGGAAGAAGAAAAGAAAGAAGCTGAAGAAATTGAAATAGATTTTGGTGAAATTGATGAATTGTTACCTGAAGAAATTCTCCAGGACTCAACTCAAGAAAATCAAAATCAAGAAAAAATAGAAAAGGAGGTAGAAGATGAGTAAAATATATAAACTCCTTTGTGTATCGTTATTACTATTATTTGCAATTAATGCAAGTGCACAGCGAAAATTACCTGAAGATACTTTCAGAATCATCAAGGCCTATCAACCAATATTGATAGATGCTAATAAAATTGAATCTCAGCCTGAGATCAATGATACCATCAAATTGGAAACAGAATTGGAGTATTCATTCATCAATAAACAAGTACCTGTTTCTTTTGAGGTGGAACCAATATCTCCTGCGAAAATTAAAGGGGAACCATTGGTGAAATTATATGATGGCTATGTTAAAGCTGCGGTAGGAAATGCATTGGTTCCATTTGGAGAAATTTACTATAACAATAATAGATCGAGCAAATACTCAATTGGTGGTCATGCTAGCTTTGCTAATCAAAATGAAATTAATAAAATCGATGGAAGTGATATGCAAAAAGCGCACGTCGAATTATTTGGAAAAAGATTCTGGAAACAAAATACTTTTAGTGCGAATGTGGGTTACGATAGGCATGATTTTAATTATTATGGTTTTTACGAATTAAGTGAGTTTTCACCTAATATTGGATTTAACACGAGCAACTTAGAACAATCCTATGATCGTTTGAACGGAGCCTTATCCCTTAAAAGTACCAAGCAAGATTCGTTCAATTTAAGGCATCATATACAATTAAACTACAACATGATCCAAAATGCGAATAATGATGCAGAAAACAACATCCTTATTGATGCAAATTTGAATCAAATTAAAAACAGCGAATTGTACAATCTAGATGTACTAGTGGATTACAATAAGTATGGCGATTTCGATGGAACGACGATTGTTGGCTTAAAACCTCAAATTAATACCATTGGAGAAAAGTTTAGAATCTCTGCCGGTTTGGGCATTTATGCAAATAGTGCAAATGAGACGGACTTTCATTTCTACCCATTGGCAGAATTAAAATACAATGTAATCGAAGATGTTTTGATTCCATATGCAGGAGTTAAAGGTGAAGTGAGAAGAAACAACTATAATTCGCTTACGTTGGAGAATCCATTCGTATCAAACTTTATTGGTTTAATAAATACGAATGAGAAGTATAATGTTTATACCGGTATTCGAGGAACACTGAGTTCAGATATCTCATTTAATGTGAGTGGAGCTTATGTAAGAACTGAAGATGCTCCTTTCTATGTTCTTCCTGCATCAGATATTTTTAACCCATTGGCGCTTTCGATCGATTTATTTTCAGCATCTCAATATAATGTGATTTATGATGATCTATCCGAAATAAGATTGAGGGGTGAGTTGGTTTATCGATTAAGTGATAAACTTCAAATTAACACCTTGGGAGAGTATTTTAACTTCGATACAGATGATGAACAGGAAGCATGGCACAGACCAGAGATTAAAATTTCAGCCTCTGCAAGGTACGATTTGATGGAAAAAATAATTGTGAGATCAGAACTGTTTTATTGGGGTGAGCAATATGCCAAAACAGATCTAATTGATATGTCAACTTCACAGCTAATTAACAGGACTACTACACTAGATCCGATTTTTGATGCTAACCTCGGTTTTGAATACAGATATACCAAAAGATTATCTGCTTTTATACAATTCAATAATATTGCAGGAATCAATTATGAACGCTATCAGAACTACCCAAATCAAGGATTTAATGTGCTTGGTGGTTTAAGCTATGCCTTTTAAGTGTAACATTCAGATAATCAGCACATAGCTTGTTAATTAATTGTTAATAAAACCTTAATCTTTTAGGGCAATTCATTATACCCCCTCTGGGGTAATGAATATCTTTGTTTATATACCGATTTTATAACATTTTACCATGAGCGAAACGCCTGCAGAAAACGAAAGCAAGAAAGATTATTCCGCCTCCAACATTCAGGTTTTAGAAGGATTAGAAGCAGTTAGAAAAAGACCTGCGATGTACATTGGTGACATTGGAGTTAGGGGATTACATCATTTGGTTTATGAAGTTGTAGATAACTCTATAGATGAGGCACTTGCAGGGCATTGTGATCATATTGAAGTAACAATTCAAGAGGATAACTCCATTACTGTTGTAGACAATGGACGTGGTATCCCGGTTGATTTTCATGAGAAGGAAGGAAAATCAGCATTAGAGGTAGTAATGACTGTTTTGCATGCAGGAGGTAAATTCGATAAGGATACTTATAAGGTATCTGGAGGTTTGCATGGGGTAGGTGTAAGTTGTGTTAATGCACTTTCCTCACATTTAAAAGCAGAAGTTCACAGAGGAGGAAAAGTATTTGTTCAGGAATATCAGCAAGGTGTTCCAGATTATGATGTAAAGGAAATTGGTACCACGGATATTACTGGAACGAAAGTAACTTTTAGTCCAGATGCTGGAATATTTGAAACCACCATCTACAATTACGATACGCTAGCATCTAGAATGCGGGAATTGGCATTCCTAAACAAAGGTATACGCTTACAAATTACCGATCTAAGAAATAAAGATGACAAGGGTGAATTTATAACAGATGAGTTTTTCTCCGAAGGAGGACTAAAAGAATTTGTTTTATTCTTAGATGAGGCAAGAGAGCAGCTTATTCCTGATGTTATTTATATGGATGGCGAGAAGAGTGGTGTTCCAGTAGAAGTAGCATTAACCTATAATACCTCATATTCTGAAAATGTACACTCTTACGTAAATAATATCAATACCCATGAAGGGGGTACACATTTAGCTGGCTTTCGAAGGGGATTGACTAGAACATTGAAAAAATATGCCGATGAATCTGGCTTGATATCCAAACTGAAGTTTGATATTAATGGCGATGATTTTAGAGAAGGATTATCAGCAGTAGTTTCTGTAAAAGTTGCTGAACCTCAATTCGAGGGTCAAACTAAAACCAAACTAGGTAACAAAGAAGTTATTGGAGCGGTTGATCAAGCTGTAGGAGAGATGTTGAGCAATTATTTGGAAGAACATCCCAAAGAAGCCAAAATAATTGTTCAGAAAGTAATTCTTGCAGCACAAGCACGCCATGCCGCTAGGAAGGCTAAAGAGATGGTTCAGAGGAAGAATGTGATGAGTGGATCTGGCTTGCCTGGAAAATTGGCCGATTGCTCTGAAAAGGACGCCTCACAATGTGAGATATATTTGGTTGAGGGTGATTCTGCAGGAGGAACAGCTAAGCAGGGCAGAGATCGAAGATTTCAGGCAATTATGCCGCTTCGTGGAAAGATCTTGAATGTGGAAAAGGCCATGCAACATAAGATATTTGAGAATGAAGAAATTAAGAACATCTATACCGCATTGGGAGTGAAGTTAGGAACAGAAGAAGATTCTAAGGCCTTGGATGTTTCTAGTTTAAGATATCATAAAGTGATCATCATGTGTGATGCTGATGTAGATGGTAGTCACATTGAAACCCTAATTCTAACCTTCTTTTTCCGACACATGAAAGAACTAGTAGAGGGTGGACATATTTATATTGCTACACCTCCTCTTTACTTGGTTAAAAAAGGAAATCAATCCCAATATTGTTGGTCGGATAAAGAGAGAGATGAAGCCATTGCTAAATTGAAAGGTAGTGGAAAAGAAACGAGCGTTGGCGTTCAGAGATATAAAGGTCTTGGTGAAATGAATGCTGAGCAATTGTGGTCAACAACGATGGATCCTGAGTATAGAACATTACGTCAAGTGAGTGTAGACAGTGCTGCTGAAGCAGATCGGGTATTCTCTATGTTGATGGGTGATGATGTACCACCAAGAAGAGAGTTTATTGAGAAAAATGCAAAGTATGCTAATGTGGATGTTTAAGTCTTAATTATTAAGACTTTAGAACAAGGTGTAGATAAAAGGAGCAACAGCAGAACTACCACCAATCACAATCAATACACCCAAAAGAAGAAGTACTATTATTACTGGTACCAGGAACCACTTTTTCCTTTCCCACATGAATTGAAACAAATCTTTTAAAAATTCCATTCGTCCTCTTAAGTTTTATTCAACTGATCTATGATCTTAGCTCTTGTAAGCGAGTTGTTATCTATTATTAAGGTGAAAACCCCTGTACTATATAAATAATGGTAAAGGCTCCATTAAATCATTTACTTTAGATTTAATGGCTTTGAATTCATTGGTTTCTTCGTCAAAACTAAGTGCTTCATCAATTAGAGAAACAATTTCTTTAATCTGATCTTCTTTTATTCCTCTAGTTGTTATTGCAGGAGTACCAATGCGAATTCCGGAAGTAATAAAAGGTGATTTATCATCAAATGGGACCATATTCTTATTGACTGTAATATCACACAGACCTAAGAGTCTTTCCGCTTTTTTACCACTTATTCCTTTATTTCTTAAATCTACAAGAATGCAATGGTTATCTGTTCCACCAGAAATCACTTGATAATCTCTTTTTATTAGTTCTTCAGCCATCACTTTAGCATTCTTAACCACCTGGACACCATAATCAACAAAAGAATCCTCTAATGCTTCTCCAAAAGCTACTGCCTTAGCCGCGATCACATGCTCTAATGGACCACCTTGAGTACCTGGAAAAACTGCTCCATCAAGAACCGACGACATCATTCTAATTTCACCTTTTGGTGTCTTAAGACCAAAAGGATTCTCAAAATCTTTACCCATCATTATAATTCCGCCTCTTGGGCCTCTTAATGTTTTATGCGTTGTACTTGTAACAATATGGCAATGAGGTAATGGATCTTTTAAAATTCCTTTAGCAATTAAACCAGCAGGATGAGAAATATCTGCTAGTAATATTGCATTAATCGAATCTGCGATATCTCTTAATCTTTCATAGTCCCAATCTCTTGCATAGGCAGAAGCTCCACAAATAATCATTTTTGGTTTAACTTCTTTTGCTTTAGATTCTACAATATCATAATTTATTTGTCCAGTTTCTTTTTCAACACCATAGAAATGCGGTTTGTATAACTTGCCAGAGAAATTAACAGTAGATCCATGCGTTAAATGGCCTCCATGAGAAAGATCAAATCCAAGAATGGAGTCACCTGCTTGAAGGCATCCAAGCATAACAGCTGCATTTGCTTGTGCACCGGAGTGAGGTTGTACATTAGCCCAAGCTGCATTGAATAATTCCTTCAATCGATCTATAGCCAATTGTTCCACTTGATCTACTACTTCACATCCTCCATAATATCTCTTTTCAGGTAATCCTTCAGCATACTTATTGGTCAAAACAGACCCCATAGCATTCATTACGGAATCGCTTACATAATTTTCTGAAGCAATCAGTTCTATACCTCTTTTTTGTCTTTCTGTTTCTTCTTGAATCAGATTTCTAATGATCTCGTCTTTTATCATGGTCATTTATTATGGTAGGCTAAATTAACTAAATCGAAGTGGACTATACTTGTAAATTGCTTTCCTATAAGCTTATATTTTGTGCTTTTGGTATAACTTAATTCTGAACATCCATAGCAAGAATATGAAGAAATAGACAAACAAAGTAAATGTATAAGAATGATGAAAATCCAGGCTACTAGGATAGTATTTTACAATCATTGCAAGTGAAATTACCCGTATCACATTCAGCAAATGAATTAATATTATTCCAAGCAAAATAAAAACCATTTTATAAGCCAATTTCCCATTAAAAACAATTAAAAATGAAGCATAAAGAATAAATAAACTTAGTCCATCGCAAGGATTTCCAATTACAACACCAGAAGTACCCTCGATCCCCATATGATATTCGTAGAAGCTATTTTTTGGCAATAAATTAAATCCTAAAGTTTCAAGACCAAATTCTGCAGCTGAAATAATTGAATTAATTAAGATTGAATCTAAGCCTGTGTATGGACTAATTACATAATCATAAAGACCTTGGAATAAAAGGTAAAGTCCAATCAATTTTAGTACAAATGAAATTGCATTTTTGTTTTTTGAATCTAATTGATTGAGAAATTTTCGCATATTCAAAGGTATTAGTTGCTTAAGCCATTATTAATATTAAGTTTATCAAAGGCATAAAAACAAATGCTTAGTAATAGGAATGGAATCGGATTATGAATGATGCCTATTAATAATCTTAAGAATGGATAAAGTTGAGCAAAGTCAATAAATAACAATGAAAGGGTGGATGCCATCATTAAAAGTATCACTATCAGATATAAACCAGATAAGATATAAATAGCCTTTGTTTTCGGGAAAGTAATTTTAAGTCCTAATAAACTTATGCCCATGAACCAAAATGTAAAGGCAATTGTAAGAATGTACTTTAATTTATTTAGCTTCTCAAATGACCAACCGTAGATAAAAGGTATGTCCATTGTCTTTGCGTAAAAAGATTGATCACCAGCCATAATTGAATTGATACTTCTAAACAACACCTCTCGATAATAACTGCTTACAAATAAGATGAATATTATTATTATCCAATTTGTCTTGATACGCATTTTTCAGTTGTGAATTATATTATTGAAATTCAACAAAAAAAGAGGAAGTTATTCTTCCTCTTTTTTATTCATATCGTAGATTTTCTTACCTCCGTATGCAGTGCCTGCAATTAATAACCAACTTAATCCGCCATCAATAGGAACACAAGGAGGGGGGAAACAGTTTGGTCCACCACCACCTCCACCAGGGTCAGGTGGTCCTTGCGCTGATAAATCAAATGAAATACAGCAGAATATAAAAGCAAAAATATAAAGTATCTTCTTCATGTTTTGTAAATCTGGGTGCAAATATATCCGTAAATAATTACAGTTTAACTGTTCGATTAAGGAATTGGTTATTAGACTTAATTTGAATCAAATAGATCCCCTCGAGAGCATTTAATTCGTCAATTGGGACAACTCCAGAACCAGATAAAGTGAATGAGTTTGGTGATAATACCAATTGTCCTGATAAATTAAATACATTGATTTCTACATTGGTATTTTCATTATCAAGGGTAAAGTCAAGGTACCATGTACCATAGGAATTTCTCAAGTCAAATTTTTGATCAATATTTTGAACTTGATCCGAAACTTTGTTCTCTATGATCGCTTCACAATCTGTATATGAATTACTTAATATCAAATCAAAACGATTAGACTCTCCAATGTTGTTGGATTCAAAATCATATTGTTTATCTACAGATAAATCAATAGCGGTATTCGTCTCATTATCTTTCAAGTAAATGCATGAATAACTATCATAAACTTCATCTGTATTATCAACATTAATAGAATAGTTTCCTTTCTCTCCAGTATAGACTGAAATTGGCAATACATGAGATGATTCTAAAGGGTTAACTGTATTTCTTACCAAATCTTGATCTGAATTTGCAGCTTTTGAGTAAATAGCAGGAGCTTTTTGGATTGGGCTTGCTAAATAAGGAGCATCCAACTCATCAAATTCACCTTTAGCATTAGGATCAAATTCAACTTGCATTAAATGGTTGAATGAATTCTGATCAGAAGTAATTTTTAACTGGAATGGATCATCAAGTTTCTTTCTTATAAAAGTTGAAGAGGTTGAAGAAACTTTATCGGCTTCTTGGAAGGTATGATATCTACCACCACCAGTAAATTTAAATATCCAGAATGCTTGTCCAGGTGCAATTAAATTTCCACTGCTCCCAGCAAACAATTGATATGAACCATTATCCGTATTAAAAATATAGAATGATTTGTCTACTGAGGCATGGGTTTCAACACTATCCCAGGATATAAATGCTTGATATGGGTTTCCACCCAAATTCCAGCCTTGATCTACCTGCATGTGGAAGAATAATATATCCCCATTATTTGGTGATCCAACATAATCAACTGTAGTTGCACTAAATGTAGAACTTGTTGTAGCCAAATAAACTTCATAACCTTTACCAACTAATAAACTAGTACTTGTACTACTCACAGTATCATGTTTATCATTAAACTGATCATATGTCTTAATGCTGTAAAAAATTCCGCCTCCATTAACTGTAGCATTACCATCGGGTCCACCAACGCCACTGATGAATAAATCATCATCAAGATCTGCAACTGTAGCATCAGAAATTGGCGAAGAGAAATTACCATAATTTGCATTTCTTGTGCCGATATATCTTTGAAGGGTGAATTCTCCTGTAAATGCATTGCTCATGGATTCTTCAATAACTGCCGTCTTTGAAGCGTCTGAAACCATTACCATTTCATCAGCGGAAGATACATCAAGGCCACCAGCTACTACTTGAAGGCTGTTGGTTACTCCCCAAGCACCAGAAGCAAGACTAAGACCAGCAGCATTATTTACAATCAAATTATTAAAATCGACTCTAGAACCTGAAGTATTCGTGAAACTTTGACTTAATGATGTTTTAAGCGCAGAAATGGTGCCAGATCCTGCTGTTAACCCTCCACTTGATTGGACATTAAAGTCATCATAAACGCTTAAGGTATGAGCTCCTGAAAAAGTTAAAGTACCACCAGACTCAATAGTCAAATCTAAAACTGATGCATCTGCATCAATAGTAACATCAAATGTATTTGGAATTGAAACTACTTCTGTTTGTCCTGGAATACAAGTACAACTCCAAGTACTGGTTTGGTCCCAATCGCCATCCGCAATTGCAGTAATATCTGCATCTTCTTCTGCTAATGTAAAATAATCGCCATCAGAAAGGCTTATACCAGTAAACTTGATAGAATTATTTCCAGCGTTATAAGTTCTTCCTGCAGAATGGGTCGATGTACCTCCATTACTAAAATCTCCATCAGCACTTTCAATTAAAACAATATAATTTGCAGGAGATGCAAATGATCCTACATCTAAGAAAAATTCAATATCTACTGTTCCAGGAGTACCAGTTACATCTGCTCTCCAAACCTGAGTCCATCGTTCAACCACACCTGCAGGAACAGAAGTAGTTGTAGCAAACCCTCCATTGTCATGTCCTGTTAATAAATAATCACCATCACCGAGTGTAGATGGGTTATCAATTAAAATATCGTCTAATCCTCTAGCGGAGGTATTACTGCCATCAGATTCTTGGCCAATTCCCATCACATCATTAGGATGTGTTGAACCATAAGAAAAGATTGAACTATTTGTAGGAGTTAAATTGTATTTTGCAGCCAAGTATGCAGCTACAATATCTCTTTCAGCTTCACTTAATTCTGTATTATACATGATTAACTCTGCAATCTGACCATCAAGGAATGTACTTTTACTTGGAGTAACCCTACAACCTACAACCGATGAAGCTCTACTTTCTAGTGAATTCCTTGTTTGTGTAATTTGAGCACTACCACTACTAACATGAATATTTGTAGAACCAGGAGTTCCAGCAGAGGTCTTCCCAGTAACAATGCCATAAGTATTAACTGTTTTGGATACATTATGAATTTTAGAAGGGGTGTTGCTAATCATGTATGCATTATTGACTTTGTCATTCAATACATGCTTTTCAACATTAAAAACTCCATCCTGGGTGGTATTATTATGATTGTAAACTGCCAAGAATGTGAAATCAGAAGTTGTAATGTGACTGGTCAAATCTAGATTGTCGTTCGATCCATCAAAGTCTACGGCAGGTAAACTATTTACTTGATTCGTTAAAAAAGTTGGTTGATTTGCTCCAGTACCTTGAGTTGCATTATTTGAATTGCCAGATTCATCTGTCCATGAACTAACAGGATCACTATTGGTTAACCCTAATCGACTTGCATCTAGCCATAAAATATTTGTTGAGCTACCACCAACACCTCCTGGTCCGGTCTGTGCTATTGCTAAGCTTCCGAAAAGAACACTAAATAGGAAAAGTTGTATCTTTTTCATCTTCATCTTCAAATTATCTAAACGGTAAAATTACTTTATTTTCTTCAATTATCTTTTTATTTAACTACTGCTTTAAAGGTAGAAGTAATCTATAAAAACAATTTTAAATCTTTTAATACTTCTTTACGTAAAACTTCAATTAAAGTTTCATTATCAAATTGAGTGGATTAAATTATCGGTGTTGATTGAATAATGGCAAACGAACTACTGATTAAATTTGTTTCTTTGCCGAATTATAGGGGATAGAATATTATGAAAGAAAATAATGTAGGAGATTCTTTATTCAGAATAGACCTTAGAACCTTTTTTCAATATATCATTAGATTTTGGTTTTTGGTTATCATAGGCTTGTTGATCGGAATAGGATACTCTTATTATCACTTAAGATATACACCAGCAACTTATAAGGTAAATTCAAGAATATTATTGAAAGATGAATATTCTTCTTGGGGTCAAGAGTATTTTTTGCCAGGAATGGAATTGGTTAGTGTCCGAAATCGATTGATAAACGAATTGGGTATTATAAAATCATTTCCCGTAATGAGCAGAGTTGCTAAAAATTTAGACTGGGAAATATCTTATTATAAAATTGGCAATATTAAGACTACGGAAATGTACACCTATTCAGCCTTCCGTGTCGATTTGATTGGAGATAAAAGATTAAATGAACCAATCTATGTTCGTTTTCTTGATCAAAATCGATTTAAACTTTCAGATAGGCAAGAATCGCTCAAGGAGTCTGAGATATATAATGTAGATCAGATTGTTAACTACAAGGGCATTTCATTTCGGATAAATATAAATGAAAACCTGCTTGAATTAGATTCCGATTACTCCTTTAATTTTAATTACGAAAATGCTCTCGCAAGAGGATTTCAAGCCAAATTAGGAATAGAAGTAGAGAATAGAGAGTCTTCTATTTTAATTCTTTCCACTGCTAGTCAAACTCCATTAAAGTCAATTGACTTTCTGAATGTTCTTATGAACACCTATATTGATTGGGGAGTAGATCAAAACAATGAGATTGCTCAAAATACAATCGGTTTTGTTGACCAACAACTTAAGGTTATTGCTGATTCTTTGGTAATAACAGAATACAAGTTGGAAAAATTTAGGAAGAAGAATTTTCAAGATAGAATTTTTGTTGAAGAAGAAGAAGGAAATATGTTGGAAGTATTTAGTATTGAGGATGAAATTACCAAGAAGAAAATTCAGAAACAATATTATTCTTCATTGATAAAAAATCTTGAAGATGAGAATAATAGATTTTTCCCATCATCGGTAATTTTTGATTTTCGGGATCCAAATATTGAAGTTTACTTAATTGATCTACAAGAATCAGTAGCAAAATATGAAGAAGAGAGGTTTCAATATAAAGATGACAATGACTTACTAAAAAGAGATAGAGAGGTAATTAATGACAAGAGAAAATTCTTAATAGAATTAGCTAAAACCAATAAAAGTCAGATTGATGAATTAATAGTCTCCTTAAATCGAACGTTAAAAATTCAAGAAAATAAGGTTCTTAAGATCCCAAGCGAACAAAGAGAATTCTTCAATCTAAAGAGGGAGAATAAAATTCTAGGAGATTTATATACATTCTTATTGAATAAACGCTCAGAGGCTAGTATTGCTAAATCATCTTCTGTTCCTAAAGCCCAAATACTGGATTTTGCCAATGAATATCGTGTTTCTTATGTCGGACCCAACACAGCTAACACCTATGTAATGGGTGTGTTTTTAGGTACTGGTCTTCCATTGTTAATCATTTTGTTGTTCTACATATTTAACAATAAAATTATCTCTCCTTGGGATCTTAAAAGAAGTACAGAGATTCCTGTAGTTGGAACAATACCTTTGAAAACTAACCTCAAAAATAATATTGTAGTAAATAATAATTTGAAATCAGTCATCTCAGAATCCTTTAGAAGCATTCGAACCAATGTTAACTTTATGGTTTCTGGATCTAACAAATTAAAGGTTTTAGTTACTTCATCTATAAGTGGTGAAGGAAAAACGTTTACTTCTATTAACCTAGCCTCTATTTATGCAGCTTCTGGTAAAAAAACCATAATACTAGGTGCAGATATGCGGAAACCTAAAATATTTCAAGATTTCGATCTCAACAATAACATAGGTCTTAGCAGTTTGTTGATTAATAAGTTTAGCATTGAAGAAGCTGTTCAAAAAACCAGTATTGAAAACCTTGATCTAATTTCATCTGGACCAGTTCCTCCGAATCCTGCTGAATTAATTGAAAGTGACAGAATGCAGACCTTGATGGAAGAGTTAGAAGATCTGTATGAAATTATTATTATTGACTCACCTCCACTTGGACTGGTAACTGATTCTATATTATTAAGCAAGTATGCAGATGCTAGTCTGTATATTGTTCGACATAACTACACCAAGCAAATCTATATTCAAAATATTAGCAAATTGAATAGTGAAGGTATTATAAATAATGTGGGTATAGTAGTTAATGCAGTAAAGCAAGTAAAAGGAATAGGTAATTATGGTTATGGTAGTCAATACGGTTATGGTTATGGTTATGGCTATGGATACGGCTATGGTTATGGCTATGGTTATGGCTATTATTCAGATGATAATGTAAAATCATAATTGGTGAAATCTGTTAGCCCAATTAATGGAATAGAGTATAAGGTCCCCAATAGACTGGATGATGTTTCTAATATAGAAAACTTCAGAGTCAAAAATGGTGAAAAATCGGTTGTTACAATTCAGGGATTGGGATTTGTAGGTGCTGCAATGGCAATGGTTGTCGCTAATGCATTTAAGGAATATGCGGTAATAGGTGTTGATGTAGCTGATGAGAAAAATTACTGGAAAATTGCAAGTCTGAATGAAGGAGTCTTTCCAATTATAGCAGATGATCCTAAAATTGAAGAGTATTATACATCAAGTAGAGTTAAGGGTAATTTTCTTGCAACATATGATTCGTATGCCTATAAGATAGCTGATGTAATTATTGTAGATATCAACTTAGATGTTCAGAAGAAATCAGATAATCAAAATAAATTATTGGATTTTGATGTTGATTTGAGTGCCTTTAAAAAAGCCATTCAAATTATAGGTCAAAATTGCAGAGAAGATGCTTTGGTGCTTGTTGAGACTACAGTTCCTGTAGGAACTTGTAAACACATTGTCGAACCTATTTTAAAGGAAGAATTAACTAAAAGAGGAATGAATTCCAATAGATTGAAAATTGGACATTCCTATGAAAGGGTTATGCCTGGACCAAAATATATTGAATCCATTCAAAATTTTTATCGAGTGTTTTCTGGGATAAACGAGGAAAGTGCTGATGCCACAGAGGAGTTTCTAAGGTCCGTTATTCGTACTGATGAATATCCATTGACAAAACTTGGAAATACAAATTCTACTGAATTGGCAAAAGTTTTAGAGAATTCTTTTAGAGCTATGAATATTGCCTTTATCTCAGAATGGACTTCATTGGCAGAAGAAGCCGAAGTCAATTTGTTTGATGTTGTAAATGCAATAAGGATGAGACCAACTCATAAAAATATAATGTTACCCGGCCTTGGAGTTGGTGGTTATTGTTTGACCAAGGATCCACTTCTAGCAAGTTGGTCTAAAGTCAATGTAATTAAATCGAAGAATGGCTTAGAACAAAGCGAAGCTAGCGTTAGAATCAATGATCAATTGCCTTTGCATGCTTTTAAGTCGCTTAAGAAATTTATGAAGGATGATCTCAATGGTAAGAATATTCTTTTGCTTGGTGTTTCCTATTTGAATGATGTTGGAGATAGTCGTTATACACCTGTAGAAACATTATATAATTTATTGAAAAGTGCTGGAGCTAGAATTAGTTTGCATGATCCATTTATTTCTTATTGGGAAGAAGAAGAAATTGCCATTAATAATGATTTAAAAGTAACATTTGAATCGAATTACGATGTGATTGTCATTTCTACAGGCCATAAAATATATAGGGACAATGAATTATTGTTTGATTCAATTATAAAAGGCAATGCCTTATTGTATGATACAATTGGAGTTTTTACCAATGAATTCATTGAAAGAATAAGATCAAATAACAAATCAATTAAAGTAATCGGAAGAGGAGATTTATAAATATGAAAAAAGTACTATTGCTTGGAGGCGCTGGATTTATTGGATTTCATATCGCAAAAAAAATGCTTGAAGATGGAGGGTATCAACTTCATATCGCGGATAATTTATTCAGAAGTGGAGGAGAGAAGGATGACGCATTCTCAACTCTTGAAAAAAATGAAAATATCAAGTTCTTTAAAGGAGACTTCACAAATCCTAGGAGTTTTGATCAATTAGAAGATAATTACGACTACGTATATATGTTAGCTTCTATGGTAGGTGTAGATTATGTTAACACAATTCCTCATGAAATAATTAGAGTGAATACAGCCCTGATATATAATACGCTTGAATGGTTGAAAGAGGCGTCTGTAGGTAGGGTTTTATTTACCTCTACGAGTGAGTGTTACGCTGGAGCTATAGAAGCATTTGGCTATGATGTGCCTACTCCTGAGGAAGTGCCATTAACAATAGAAGACATTAGACATCCAAGATTTACTTATGCGGTAACAAAAATGTTGGGAGAAAGTGGTTTTATTCAATATGGTAAGTTTAACAACTTCGATACTATTATTGTTAGATATCACAATGTTTTTGGTCCAAGGATGGGATTTAAGCATGTAATTCCTCATTTAGTGCAACGCTTTCTGAATAATGAAAACCCATTTAAAGTATATGGGCATGATCAGACAAGATCATTTAACTTTATTGATGATGCGGTAAAGGGAACCATACTAGCTGCAGAAAAGGGTGTAGCGGGTGAAATATATCATATCGGAGAGGAAGATGAAATCACCATCGAAAAACTAGTAAAGACCATTGGTAAATATTTTAATTTCGAAGGAGAGTATGAAAATGCTCCTACATTCCCAGGATCAGTTGCACGTAGATGTCCGGATATTTCAAAGGCTAAGAATGACTTAGGTTATACTCCAGATACTGGTTGGGAAAATGGATTAGAAAGAACCTTAGATTGGTATAAAGAATATGTTAGTAGTGGAGCCGCCATGCATGAATCATTCTATGACAATAAAAAAAATAAAGAATGAGTGATGTAATACCATTAAGTGTTCCCGTTCTTGAAGGGAATGAATGGAAATATGTCAAAGATTGTTTAGATTCTGGTTGGATTTCATCTGCAGGAGCTTATGTCAACAAGTTTGAAGAACAATTAGCTGAGTATACAGGAGCGAAATATGCTGTAGCTACTGTAAATGGAACTGCAGCCATACATTTGGCTTTAAAGATTGTTGGAGTAACTTATGGTGAATGTGTAATAATGCCATCATTGACATTCGTAGCAACAGCCAATGCAATATCTTACACCGGTGCAGAACCTATATTCATTGATTCAAATAAAGATGATTGGCAGATAGATTCGAAGCTTTTGGAAAAGTATTTGAAAGAAGAATGTTATATGAAGGATGGTAGCTGTTTTCGAATAAGAGATAATAAAAGAATTGCAGCGATAATGCCGGTCCACGTTCAAGGTAACATTGGAGATATTGATCGCATTGTTTCATTAGGAGATGAGTACAATATAACTTTAGTCGAAGATAGTGCTGAAGCTTTAGGAAGCTTTAAGGGAGAAGTATCCGCAGGAAGATTTGCCAAAATTGGTTGTTTTTCGTTTAATGGAAATAAAATTATTAGCTGTGGTGGCGGTGGTATGATTATTACGGATGATGAAGAAATTGCAAAATCTGCCAAACACTTGTCTACAACGGCTAAAACCGATCCCATGACCTATCATCATGATGAAGTAGGATATAATTACCGATTGGTTAATGTTTTGGCTGCTTTGGGCGTAGCTCAGATGGAAAATATTGACAAATACGTTGAAAGAAAAAAATACATAGGAGATTATTATAGAAAGCACTTATCTGGAATAGGCGACATTGGTTTTCAAAAAATTGATCAGGAAATATCATTTAATAATTGGCTTTTTACTATCAGTACCTCCAAACAAAATGAACTGCTTAATTACTTGAATTCAGTAGGTATAATTTGTCGTCCATTTTGGATGCCAATGCACCTATTACCCATGTATCAGAAATTCGAATTCTATACAATAGATAGCAACGCAGAAAAAATTCATGAGACTAGTTTAGCAATTCCATGCAGCGTCAATTTGACTGATAATCAACTAGCACGGATTGTACAAGAAATACATAATTTCTTTAGTGAATAGCAAATTTTATTTGCAATCTTTTTGAATTATTAAGTTAAGTTTGAAGCGACTTTTATTGCTAGAGAAATGACAATACCTGAACTCATTTTGATAGGTGGTGGTGGACACTGTCATGCTTGTATCGATGTGATTGAACAAGAAGGTAAATTTAAAATTGCAGGCATTGTTGATATTCCTCAAAATGTAGGGCTTAATATTATGGGTTACCCTATAATAGGAACTGATGAGGATTTAAAATCGATAAGTGAGAAGTACGATCATTTCTTTATTACAATTGGATCAATAAGAAGTATAGCTCTTCGATCTAAATTGTACCATCAGATAAAATCTTTAAATAAGAATTTGCCAACAGTTGTTTCACCTCTAGCCTATGTATCTAAACATGCCAGAATTGGAGAAGGAACAATCGTAATGCATCAGGCCATAATCAATGCAAATGCGACTGTAGGAGAAAATAATATAATCAACTCCAAGGTATTAATAGAACATGATGCTAAAATTGGAAGGAATAACCATATTTCTACTTCATCAGTAATTAATGGAAGTGCTCAAGTTGGAGATAATTGTTATGTCGGGAGTAACTCTTCAATTAATAATGGTGTAAAAGTAACTGATGGTGTAATTTTAGGTTCTTCTTCAACAGTAATTAAAGACCTAGGAACTAAGGGTACATTTGTTGGTGTTCCAGTAAGAAAAATAAAACCATGAGCAAGGTATTTATTATAGCAGAAGCAGGAGTAAATCACAATGGTAGTTTGGATTTGGCCAAAGAGATGATTGATAAAGCTGCATTAGCTGGTGCAGATGCAGTGAAGTTTCAAACTTTTAAAACAGAAAATTTAGTAACAAAAAGTGCAAGAAAGGCAGACTATCAAATAGATAATACTCAATCAGAAGAGTCACAATATGATATGCTTAAAAAATTAGAATTGGATTTAAACGCTCATCATGCCTTGATGGATAGAGCATCGGAAAAGGGCATTCAATTCTTATCAACTCCATTTGACTTGGAAAGTGCAAATAGCTTGCTCGAATTAGGCTTGCCAATTTTCAAAATTCCTAGCGGTGAATTAACCAATTTGCCTTTACTGAGGTTAATAGGAAGTTTTAATAAAGAGATTATTCTTTCGACAGGTATGGCAAATTTGAAAGAAGTATCTGAAGCACTAGCAGCTTTGATCAAAGCAGGAACAGCCAAAGAAAATATTACCATTTTGCATTGCAATACTGATTATCCTACAGATATGAGGGATGTTAATTTAAAAGCGATGTTAACGATAGAAAATGAGCTTGGTGTCAATATTGGCTATTCCGATCATACATTAGGAATTGAAGTGCCAATTTCAGCAGTTTCTTTAGGTGCACAAATTATTGAGAAGCATTTTACCTTAGATAGAAATATGGATGGTCCGGATCATGCAGCAAGTCTCACACCGGAAGAGCTGAAAAATATGATTCAATCCATAAGGAATATTGAAAAGGCACTTGGTGATGGCATTAAAAAGCCAACCTCAAGTGAATTAAAAAATAAAGAAATAGCACGAAAGAGTATATTCTACGTAAGAAGTTTAAGAAAAGGACAATCTATAAGGGCAGAAGATTTGACCACTAAAAGGCCAGGAGATGGATTATCACCTATGAATTGGGATAATTGTATTGGAAAAATTTTAGTGAAAGATGTAGAACAAGGTGACTATGTGCAAATTGGAGATTTAGAATAATGCAATGGAAAGAAATATTATAAAAGATAATAGTACAGTGTTGGATGCTTTTGATGCTTTGAATAGTATTCATGTCAAAAAACATCAGACCTTGTTTGTTATTGATAAATCTGAAAAACTTGTTGGAGTTTTGACTGATGGGGACATTCGAAGAGGACTATTAAAAGGATTGAGTGTCAATGACCCATTACTCACTTTTGTAAATAAATCATACAAATATTTAAGTGAAGGAGAGGTGCCATCTGAAAAGCCAGAATTATTTTCTTCGGATCAGATTATTTTGGTTCCAGTAATAGACAAAGAAAAAAAATTACTAAGCATACTTGATCTTACGGCAACTTCTAAATTTCTTCCTATAGATGCTGTGATCATGGCAGGAGGGAAAGGAAAGAGACTTCGGCCTTTGACAGAAAATTTACCTAAGCCATTATTAAAGGTAGGAGATACACCAATCTTGGAGAGAAATGTTAATAGACTCAGTGATTTTGGAATTAAAAAATTAACGATTAGTGTCAATTATTTAGGGGACTTAATTAGAGATTATTTCAAAGATGGAAGTAGTAAAGGCATTGATATTTCGTATGTAGAAGAAATGAAATTCTTAGGAACGATGGGTTCAGTATCACTAATAGATAAGTTTCACAACGAAAATATATTGGTGATGAATTCGGACTTATTGACCAATATAGATTTTGAAGATTTTTATGCTACGTTCAAAAATACAAATGCAGATATGCTGATTGCAAGTATTCCTTATGAAGTTAGTGTTCCCTATGCAGTATTAGAAAATGATGGAGATAAAATAATTTCTTTGAAAGAGAAACCAATTTATACGTATTATTCCAACGCAGGAATATACCTAATAAAGAAGTCAGCACTATCCTTAATACCTAAAGAAGAGAAGTATGATGCTACTGACTTAATACAACAATTAATTGATGATGGTAAGAAGGTTAAATCTTATCCTTTAAGAGGATATTGGTTAGATATTGGTAAACATGCTGATTATGAAAAAGCGCAATCGGATGTATTGCACATTAAGTTCTAAGCACTGACTAAATGAATAATCAGATTTTAGAAGAAACATTAATCTTTATACCTGCTAGGGGTGGGTCTAAGCGATTAAAGGGGAAGAATATCAAGAATTTAGAAGGTATACCATTAATAGCTTATTCAATAAGGTTTGCAAAACAATTTGCATCCTTAGATCAAATTTGCATATCCTCCGATGACAAAAATATTATTGCAGTTGCTGAAAAAGAAGGTATGCAAGTACCTTTTATAAGACCAGATCATCTAGCTAGCGATACAGCGAGTTCTGAAGATGCTATACTTCATGCATTAGAATTTTATAGAAAGAAGGGCAGGGTATTTAAGTATGTTTTATTGCTTCAACCGACTTCACCATTGCGACATGAAAACCATCTAATAAAGACTTTGGCTGAAATGCAAAAAGGGGTGGATGCAGTGATTTCTGTAGAAGAGAAAAAAAAGAATCACTATCTGGTATTAAAGAGAGAAGATAATAGTGGAAACTTGGTTGAACTCGTTGATGATAATCAAAGGTCTTTTGAAACTAGTGAAAAGATATATGAAATCAATGGTTCTATATATTTACTGCGAGTAGAAAGTTTGTTTAAGTATGGCACTGTTTCAAAAATGAAAAATATAAAGAAGGTGATAATGTCATCCTATTATTCAGTGGATATCGATACCATTGAAGATTGGAATTATTGTGAATATATTATTCAAAACAATTTATTACAAGAACCATGAATATTGGGTTTATTTCTACCTCAAGGGCTGATTTTGGGATTTACAGACCATTGATTGATCGAATAATTGAGACAGAGGGTTTAAATTATTTGTTATTTATTGGTGGTATGCATACCACCAATAGGTTCGGAAATTCTTGGAAACTTATTGAAGGCTATGGGTATGAGATTGCAGAAAGATTATCGCCTTTGGATGATAATGACAATCAAGAAGGAATTGCTAAATCTATGGGTGAAACCTTGATTAGCTATGGCAGAATTTGGGACAAATATAAAAGTCAATTAGACTTAATTATCGTATTGGGAGATCGTTTTGAGATGTTTGCTGCTGTAGCAAGTGTAATTCCTTTCAATATACCAATTGCTCATTTGCATGGTGGTGAGGAGACCAAAGGAGCAATTGATAATAAATTTAGAGATGCAATTAGTGTATTGTCGGATATTCATTTTACTTCTACTGAGAATCACTGTAAGAAAGTCAAAAATTTGACTGCATCAGAACAAGTATACAATGTTGGCTCCATGGGTATTGAAGCTGCTTTAAGTGTTGATTTAATTGAAGAGAATGAATTTGAGCAAAAGTTTAAGGTAAGTATCAGTGAAGGCTTCATTCTTACTACCTACCATCCAGAAACCATAGCTTTAAATAATGAGGAGAAAATTGAAGAATTGATCCAAGCCCTTAAAGAGATTCCGGTTAAAGTATTGTGTACGCTTCCAAATGCAGATACAGAAGGAACAGTGATTAGAAATAAATTTATTCAATATGAAAGAGAGTTTCCAGAAAAGATAGTTTGTTTTGAGAATTTAGGACAATTGGGCTATTATTCGGCAATGGCATATTGCAAAATGATGATTGGAAACACTTCAAGTGGGATCATAGAGTCAGCTGCGTTTAATAAAATGGTAATAGATGTTGGTAATAGACAAGAAGGAAGAGAAAGAGG
>Ga0207422_1001694_pt1 | contig 38610 bp, 19 predicted proteins | sample MarCyaLeptolynsp_FD_187757 | JGI IMG/M metagenome (GOLD analysis project Ga0207422, IMG submission 187757) | Marine cyanobacterial communities from Panama - species 1 Leptolyngbya sp. (SPAdes) | ecosystem: Environmental > Aquatic > Marine > Unclassified | place: Panama: Panama City | collected... | reverse complement strand
TGCTGTTCGAGGTCTTGAACTTTGGCGTGGGCGCCCCAGCGACTGTAGCCGTAGTAGGCGGCGGTGATGTAGGTGCTGGCAGGGGTTTCGCGATCGCGTGAGAGGTAGAATTCGGCGGCGAGTTCGTTGGCGAGGGCTTCTTCGTGGGTGAAGCCGTGGGTTTTGGCGCCGGTGATGGCGCGATCGTAGAGGGCTGTGGCTTGAGTGTCGCGGCCGAGAACGCGGGCGGTTTCGGCCGCGACGAGGTCGTATTTGTGCTGGAAGTTCATGGGGGCGTGCTGCGCCCATTTGTGCATTTGTTTTTGGTTGGCGCGGATTTGTTTGAGATATTGTTTTTGTTCGCGGCGGCTGACGGCGTTGTAGTTGCCGAGGAGCGATAGGGAGTAGTAGTAGTTGTGTTCGGCTACATATCTCATCCCACTCAAATTTTCTTTGTATTCCTCAGCAAGTCTTGCATTTTCAATAGCCTTAGAATGAAATTTAAAAAGGCACAAAAATGTAGATTTCGCAAGATAGATGAAAACTATGCCAGTTTGATTTCCTGACTTTTTCACCTTTTCCATGATTTCAATTTTATTGAATCTATTTTCTAAAGAATTTATGTTGCTGTCTGACTTCTCAATTAAACTCAGTACAAATTGATGCCATATCGATAAAAAATCATTATTTATTTCTTGCTTGTAGTGAGTTGTTACTTTTTGATAAATTCGTTGTTTTTGGGCTACAAATTCTAGATCCTCTCCTTTCCACAAAGAATAACTTGTATAAATCACAGCAGAATTGCAAGCATATTCTATATCTCCTGTTTCCAGCCCATCATTAAATGATTCAAGTAGAGCAGGGAAAGTTTCCTCAATTCCTTCTCGCCAATGCCTAACAAAACTATTAAACAAAAAATATACTTTTGGTTTAATCTCTGGGGAATCTTTTTTTTCCAAAAGATCTAATGACAATCTCCCAAATTGATATCCAGATTCTACATCTCCTAAAACTCCACAAAGAAGAAATCCGTAAATTCCATAAGCATAAGAAGCAAAACTAGAGTTTCCTTCTTTGACACAAAGTAAAAGCATTTCAAAAACCATTAATGGAAATAGCATTGGATTGGCAGCAAAAGAAGCTGGAATTGCATTCATGAGGATTCGCATTGCTGAAATCTTATAAGGATTTCTCATTTCTGGAAGCTTGATTAGTTTTTCAATAGGAGTTCGAGAAGTTGCAATTTTGACGCGAACGAGTCCTAGCACAATCTTCAACTGATTTGCTTTTTTAGGCAAATTTACACCTAACTTTTTCAAGACATTTAACGCTTCATTGAGAGCCGATTTTGGCTCACTCTGGGAATAATAGAAAGAAATTTTCAACTCATAGATCTTCACTCTCTCCAACAACGTCTTAGCCCTCTCCAAAACCACATCCGAAAGCTGTTGCGCTCGCTCAAACTCCGTCCTCACATACGCCACCTCCACCGCCTCCAGGTGCAAATCTCGCGTCAGCTCGTACTCCCTCTCCCAACTCCCCTCCGGCAACAAGCCCAACCCCACCGTCAAATACTCCCCCGCCGCCTCATACGCCGTCGCTCCCTTCGCCTTCTTCCCGGCGATCCAATTCAACTCGGCCAGCTCCTGTCGCTCTTCCTCCGCCTCAATTAAGTCCAACCCCAAATTCAACTGATTGACAATATCAAAAGCATTCTCTTCCCAGCCCTCCCTCGGCGTTTGGCCCCGCAACAACCGTCCAATGCGGACGTGCGTCTCCTTCTTCTCGGCTTCGGGGATCAGCGAATAAGCTGCCTGCTGCACCCGGTCGTGCAGGAACTTGTAGGCAATGCGCCCCTCGTCAAGCATTAAATCCGTTTCCTCTTCTCCCTCGCCCTCAAAGGCCAGGGGAATCTTGTAATCTTTGCTCAGCGGCAAAATTAAGCCCGCCTGCAACGCCGGCCACAGCTCTCGGGCCGCCCCCACCCCGCTCTTCTCTCCCACCACGGCAAGCACGTCTAAATAGAAGCGGTTGCCCAAACAAGCCCCCAACTTCAGTGCTTCCTGCGTTTGAGGGGGCAGTTTCTCCAAATTGCGAGCCACCAATTCCACCACCCCCAAATCGGCAATGCCCCAACTCTGAATCTTCTCGATCTGCCATTGCCACTGCTGTTCCTGGAAGTCGAAGCACAACAGATCTTCGTCGTAGAGGGTGGTGAAGAGTTGGGTGAGGAAGAAGGGGTTTCCTTGGGTCTTATTGAAGAGTAGTTGGGCAAGGTCGTCCGAGCGTTCGAGTTCGTTGAGGGTGTCGGCGACCAGTTGGCGGACGTGGCGGTATGCGAGGGGTTGCACCACCAGGTTGCTAACCGGGATTCCCGCTTTCTCGATCTCTTCGATCGTCAGGACGGTGGGGTGGGTGGGACTGACTTCGTTATCGCGGTAGGCACCGATGAGGAGAAAGGCTTGACTCTCGCTGCCGGCGACCAGGAGTTGCAGGAGTTTGAGGGAGGCCGAGTCGGCCCATTGCAGGTCGTCGAGGAAGAGGACGAGGGGGTGCTGGGGTTGGGCAAAGACCTGGACGAACTGTTTGAAGACGCGGTTGAAGCGATTTTGGGTTTCGGTGGGGCCGAGTTGGGGGAGGTCGGGTTGGGGGCCGAGGATGAGTTGGAGTTCGGGGATGACTTCGAGGAGAACTTGCCCGTTGCTGCCAACGGCGTTGAGGATTTGCTGTTTCCAGCTCTCGAGGCGTTCGGGGCTGTCGGTGAGGAGCTGGCGGCTGAGTTCGCTGAAGGCTTGGATGAGGGCAGCGTAGGGGATATTGCGCCCCATTTGGTCGAATTTACCGGTGATGAAGTAGCCCCTTGAGGTGACGATGGGTTTGTGGATTTCTTGGACGATGCGGGTTTTACCAACGCCGGAGTAGCCGCTGACGAGGGCGAGTTCGGCAGTTGGGGGTTGGGGTGTTGGGTTTGGGGTGTTGGGTGTTGGGGAGAAACTTTCGGTTGGGGGAAGGGTTGGACTTAAGTCTGGGTTGCTCTCCCCCTCTCCGCGTCTCCGCGTCTCCCAACTCCCGACTCCCGACTCCCGACTCCCGCCCGAGATGCGCTCAAAGGCTTGCAGCAAGCTGGCGACTTCCTGCTCTCTGCCGTAGAGCTTCTGGGGGATGTGGAATTGTCCGAGGCGGTCGAGCTGTCCGGGGAGGAAGGGAGAGATGCGGCCGCTGGCTTGCAGTTGCTGGAGGCAGTTTTCGAGGTCGGCTTGCAGGCCGGGGGCGCTTTGGTAGCGGTCTTCGGCGTTTTTCGAGAGCAGTTTGAGGACAATAGAACCGACGGTGGGGTCGATCTCTTCGGCGAGAGGGGGGACGGGTTTGGCGATGTGGCTGTGTACCATTTCCATCGGGTCGGTGCTGCGGAAGGGCAGAGAACCACAGAGCATTTGGTAGAGGGTGATGCCGAGGGAGTAGTAGTCGCTGCGGTAGTCGAGTTGGCGGTTCATTCTCCCGGTTTGTTCGGGGGACATGTAGGCGAGGGTGCCTTCGATTTGATTGGGGTGGAGCCAGTTTTGCCGTTCGTTTTCGAGACGGCTGGAGATGGAGAAGTCGATCAGTTTGAGTTCGAGGGTGTTGGGGTTGATGAGGATGTTGTGGGGTTTGATGTCTTTGTGAATGACTCGCTGGTTGTGGAGTTGATCGAGGGTTTGAGAGAGTTGGAGGGCGACGGTGAGGGTTTGTTCGATTGTGGGGCGATGGTGGCTGAGGTATTGGTAGAGGGACTCGCCGTCGAAGTCGGGGAGGATGAGGGCGAGGTTGGGGTCGCAGCGCACTAGGGCGATGGGTTTGAGAATGGTGGGGATATTGAGGCTGTTGAGGATGCGGTATTCGTGGCGCAGACGAGCGAGGTCTTCGAGGTGGGGGTAGTCGGCTCTGAGGGTTTTGATGATAACCGTTGCGGTGGCTTCGTGGGGGCGACCGCGATAGATGGTTGTGCGCCTTCCTTGGTTGAGCGTTTCTACTATTTCGTAGCCGGGGATGGAAATACACATGGGTTGGAGTTGGGAGAAAGCTAGGGGTTTTTGGTCATGATAGTCAACTCCGACGCAGTTCGTGTTGATTTCACTCACACTGTTGCTTCGGGTTTCGCTGATGTCCAAGATCTCTCTGGAGCGTGGGTTGAAGTTGAGTAGACCTCCTGCACGAATAGAAAAATCGTGTGACAGTGGAGTTAAAAATTACCCAAGCCCTCTAAATTGAGATGAGTGGTCAAATTGTCAGTGGACGATGAGATATAGAGAGTTAGAGCAACTATCAGAGGAAGAATTCAAACGATGCTGCGGAGTGCATCGCAACACATTCAGTGAGATGTCGAGGAATTACGTCCTCATCTAGACTGTCGAGGGAAACGGGAGGACAAGCGAAATGTCCGGTGGAAGACCAGTTGTTGGTGGCTTTAGATTATTGGAGAGAATATCGAACTCAATTCCATATCGGAGTCAGCTTCGGGATTCACGAGACAAAAGTGGGACGGATTATTCGCAAGGTGGAAGATATCCTAGAAGCGATCGCGCGTCGGTGCTTGCTTCGGACTAATGGAGAACAATACAATTTCTGCCCCGACCTTTCGCATTGTAGAGCGCGCGATCGGCGAGGGCAATAAGGGTTTCTGGAGTCGATGCGAGGCTGGCGACTTGACTGGCAATTCCCAGACTAACCGTGACCTGTTGGCTGGCGATCGAACGGGCGTGAGGAATTTGAAGTTGAAGGATTGCGGACTGAATTTCTTGCGCGACTTGCATCGCTCCCGCCGCAAAGGTATTGGGCAAGATAACAACAAATTCTTCCCCGCCGTAGCGAGCCACTAAATCTGCCGGACGCTTGAGCGTAGAACGAATGGCTTGAGCGATCGCGCGCAAGCAGTCATCTCCCATGAGGTGTCCGTAGGTATCGTTGTAGAGTTTGAAGCAATCAACATCGCAGAAAATCAAAGACAACTGTCCCCGATCGCGTGCCAGTCGCCGCCACTCTTGGGCGAGATATTCATCAAATCTTCGTCGGTTCGCCACTTTGGTTAAGCCATCTAATGCTGCCAAGTCTCTTAATGCTTGATTGGCCTGTTGAAGTTCCGCGATCGCGTCCTGCTGTTTCTTGAGTTCTTGTTGAAGTTTGAGCGTTTCCACTTTGAATTGGAGCATTTGCTGCGCGATCGCAAAGGAACAGTCTTTGAGCTGCTGATGGAGCCGTGCATTCTCAAGAGAAAGAGGCGTTGGACGCAACCCATGCTGGCGATTTTTCATCTTCATTCGGGTTGAAATTGGATAGCTAGAAACGTGCTTTTGCTCAACAATCATTGTCCAATTTTTGACGGAGTTTAGCTTAAATGTCGAGAAGAGAACCGGACATTATCTGTATCTAACGGCTGGCGATTCAACCTTTAGAGGTTTCTACGAGAATACTCAGTCGGTTTGACAAGTCACAACCCAGCGACCTCAAGCTGAATTCAGTACTCTCACAACTCCTCTCTCTCCTTACTTTTACTTAGAGGCCCGCCCATCTTTTTATGCAAAAAAGAATCTTTTGTAACATTTGTTTGGACTGTCCCTCTGTTGGCGATCGCTTTTAATCCCTAGAGCCTTTAGAACCCAGACAATAGCCAACCCTAATGCCGTCGAACTGTTCTATTAAATCCTGTAGATGCACGCAGCCAAGCTATTAAAAACCGCGTTCGCCCCCATCCGCAACCAGCAACCACACCAACGTTGCCAGCCAAGCCAGTAGGGTGGGCATTGCCCACCTACGCAATGTCTCAGCCTTACTACAATCAATCCTTGTCAAAGACTATAGTGAAGGGGAACGAAACCGGGAAAGCATTATGGCTGTTAGTTCTCCAAAAATTCTCCAAAAGCTGACTGTTTTAGCGAGTGTCGCGATCGCCTTAGTGGCCCTCCCCATACAAGCCGCTCAAGCGGCCAAAGTTATCTGGACTGTCTATGAGATTAGCGTGAAGCACCCTGGCGACCCTGGAGCGCCACCTCCCGATTATCCTGGGGTTGGGTCGCGCTAAAATAGCCCTATCTCAATGGCATTCCTCCCATGAGCCGCTTCACCCTCGCCATGACCGCCGTTCAACTCACTGACGAGCAATTTTTCCAACTCTGTCAGCACAATCGCGATGTCAAATTTGAGCGCAACAGCCAAGGAGATTTAATCGTTATGACCCCCACCGGAGGCGAAACCGGGAACCGGAATATTGAAATTGCCTATCAAGTTCAAGCCTGGAGTCGCGAGACGAGATTGGGCGCTGCTTTTGACTCTTCTACAGGCTTTCGCTTGCCCAACGGTGCCGATCGCTCGCCCGATGCGGCTTGGATTCCTCTGGAACGATGGAACGCCCTCACTCCCGAACAACGAACCAAGTTTCTCCCCCTGTGTCCCGATTTCGTTATCGAATTGCGATCGCCCAGCGATAATCTCAACGAACTGCGCTGCAAAATGGAAGAGTATCGCGACAATGGTACCCGCTTGGGCTGGTTAATCGATCGCGCGCATCGACGGGTGGAAATTTATCGTCCGGACTCCGAAGTGGAAATTGTCGAAAATCCGATATCGCTATCCGGCGAGGATGTTTTACCCAGCTTTGTGCTGCACCTCGAACCCATTTGGTAGGGCAAGAGGGAATAGGGAACAGGCAATAGGCAATAGGGAATAGGCAAAGGAATCTAACGACCGAGTGGGAGTTAAAGCTCTTACGTTCGCATTAAGCATAATTCTGAACTCTGAATTCTGAATTCTGAACTCTACTCTGCTTCGCCAATCAGGGTAAACGCCGCCCAAGCTTGGGGGTCGGGATAATTGCCTTCAATTGCTGTCAACATCGCCTGACGCAAGGCCTGGGCCTTATCCATCTTCTTCTCGTAGAGGTTGGTGTAAAAATCGGTCATCAACGCTTTCGTCGGCGCGTCGGGAACCTTCCACAGGGAGACGACAATGCTGGGAACGCCAGCGGTAATGAGAGAACGAGATAAACCGACAACACCGTCGCCGGAAAGATCTCCCAAACCCGTGTCGCAGGCGCTCAGAACCACCAGTTCGGCGGTGAGAGGGTTGTTTTGGGTCAAGGTGACAATTTCACCCGATGTGAGGAGTCCGTCGCGGGGATTAACCGATCCCCCTTCCGTCCCCCTTGCCAAGGGGGAAACTGAAGAGTCGGGTGCGAGGGCGATCGCGCCGGGAATGCCGTAGCCAAAATCATCCAGGAGTCCGTGGGTGGCGAAGTGAATCAAACGAGATGTTGTCATCCGCTGCGAGACGGCGGTTTCGGTTGCTTGTGCGCCCAAGAGGGGTTCGACACCGAGCATTTTGGCGATCGCGATCGCTTCGTTTTCCGCGCCAGGGAGGTTGGTGAGTTGAAATAAATCGCCGTTTTTGTCGGCAATTCTGGGCATGGTGGGATTGCCAACAATCAGTAGGGGCGGGGTTTCCCCGCCCGAAGTTGCGATTCTCTGCTGATGCTGGCGGGTGAGGTTCAAGACCTGAATAGACGGTGCGGTGAGGATGGTGTGTTTCTCGATTAGGTACTCTTCCCCATCCTGGAGGGCGGGGAAGGGGACGTAGAAGAGGGATTGGTGGGGGATGAAGATGACTCGATCTTCGGGATTTGTCGGTAAGAGATCCGCGATCGGTTGGATGAGGAGTTGGTGGAGTTTTTGCAGGCGTTCGGCGGGACTGAGACTTTCTGCACCCTCGGTAGGACGTACCCGAACGAGACTGCGTAGAGATTCCTGCGTGCCGCGAATGAAGGAGGTTAGCGCCTGGTCGGGTTTGTCTGCACCGCGAACGCCCACGACCTCAAGACGATCGCTTTCGGAGAGTTCATTGGGGGAAAGGAAGTCAGCGAGGAAACTGTCAAGGTCTTTGAGATCGATGCTGCGAAAGTCGATTTTGCCAGAAGGTTGGATGACCCAGATGTAGAGGGCGGTATTGGGGATGAGGGAGTATTGAACGAGGGTGGCGTTTTGGGCTTTGGCAATTTGTTTAATTTCTGCAATTGAGGGAGGGTCAACTTGAGGGAGTTCGTCAGATTGAGGGTTGAGTTGTCGGGCGAGGAGTTCGACGAAGGCCCGGGCCCGTCCGCGTTCGGAAATTTCAAGGGCGGTATTGGTTTTGTTTTGGGCAATCAGGGTTTGTTGGAGGAAACGGTAGGTAACAGCTTGAGTGTCAAAGAGGGAGATTTTATCGGCATCTGATAGGTCGGAAGAACGTAGGGACTCCCAAATAGTAATGGCAGCGTAGAGGTTTTCTTCGGCTTCGGCGTACTGCTTCTGCTCGAAGTAAACAGCGCCCAGGTTGTTGAGGGTTGCCCCTTCCGTTGCGCGATCGCCCACTTCTCGGAGGATGGCGAGGGCTTGTTGGTAGTACTCAATCGCTTTCGGGTATTGTCCCAGGCTGCGGTAAACAGCGCCCAGATTGTTGAGGGTTGCCCCTTCCGTTGCGCGATTGCCGACTTCTTGGACGATGGCTAAGGCTTGTTGGTAGTATTCAACCGCTTTGGGGTATTGTCCCAGGTTGTTGTAAACGAGACCCAGGTTGTTGAGGGTTGTGCCTTCCCCGGCGTGATCGCTCACTTCTTGCACAATAGCTAAAGCCTGTTGATAGTATTCCATCGCTTCTTTATACTGTCCCAAGTTGCTATAAACCAAGCCAAGATTATTGAGGGTTTTCCCTTCCCCTGCACGAATGCCTACGTCTTGAATGATGGTTAAGGCTTTTTGGAAGTGTCGAAGCGCCTTGGGATACTGCCCCAGGTTGAGGTAAACCATACCCAAATTGTTGAGAGTTGCCCCTTCCCCTGCACGATCTCCAATTTCCCTGCGTATAGCTAGGGCTTGTTGGTAGTACTCAATCGCCTCTTTGTACTGTCCCAGGCTGTTGTAGACATTGCTCAGATGGTTGAGGGTTCTTCCTTCCCCGGCGCGATCGCCCACTTCTTGCACAATAGCTAAAGCTTGTTGAAAGTACTCAATCGCTTTGATATACTGTCCCAGATTGTGGTAGACCTCACTCAGATTGCTGAGGGTTGTCCCTTCACCTGCGCGGTTTCCAACTTCCTTGTTGATAGCTAAAGCTTGCTGGTAGTACTCAATCGCCTCTTTGTACTGTCCCAGGCTGTTGTAGACATTGCCCAGATTGTTGAGGGTTGTCCCTTCACCTGCGCGGTTTCCAACTTCCTTGTTGATAGCTAAAGCTTGCTGGCAGTACTCAATCGCCTCTTTGTACTGTCCCAAGCTGTTGTAGACATTGCCCAGATTGTTGAGGGTTGCCCCTTCCATTGCGCGATTACCCACTTCTCGATGAATAGCTAAAGCTTGCTGGTAGTACTCAATCGCCTCTCTGTATTGTCCTAGATTAATGTAAACATTACCCAGATTGTTGAGGGTTGTCCCTTCCCCAGTGAGATCGCCCGCTTCGTGCACAATAGCTAAAGCTTGTTGGTGGTATTCAATCGCCTTGGTATACTGTCCCAGGTTACGGTAGACCTCACCCAGACTGCTGAGAGTCCTCCCTTCACCTACGCCATCTCCAACTTCCTTGTCGATAGCTAAAGCTTGTTGAAAGTACTCAATAGCCTCTGTGTACTGTCCTAGGTCAATGTAAACAGTGCCCAGATTGCTGAGAATAGCTCCTTCGCCTTGACGTTCGTCCATTTCTCTCACAATTGCTAACGCCTGTTGAAATTTTTCTAAGGCTTCTCGAAATTGACCTCTATTTGACAACTGAAGTCCTTCTCGATTCAGCCGGATTGACTCAGCACGTCGCTCCTCCGTTGTTTGCCCTTGAGCCAATCTCCCCCACTCAGCAGAAGCACATCGAGTTTCCCCCTCTCCACAACTCTCATTCGTCCCCACAGCAGAAACCGGAAGGGAAAAAACCGACAGCAGCAGCGTAGCAGTCAACCCCGCAGTCCATTTCGCGTTCAAGCCTTTCAACAGTCGCATCAATACAATCCCTCCATCAACCCGGAACATTTACATCTTCCTATTTCCAGCAGTGCGGAGGTTATGCAAATTTTATTGCCCTCATCCCCCCCCATCAAGGGGGGAAGACAGAGGAAGCTTTGCAGTTTTATGGACGGAAAAGGGGAGCCAGAGCAGGGTGGAAGTCGGGGGCAAAGTCGCGGATTTGCACAATTGGGATGCTCCCTCTTGCCATTGTCTGTTCTAGAATTGCGCCGATCGCAAAATCTCTACCGTTCCCAGGCGGCCGTCAATGCGAACGCGCTGTCCTTCCCGCAGAATTTGAGTGGCGTTGGCAACGTCCATAACGGCAGGAATGCCGTACTCGCGAGCGACAATTGCGCCGTGGGACAGCCGTCCCCCGACTTCGGCGATCAGTCCCCCCGCACGCGCTAGGAAGGGGCCCCAACCCGCATCGGTGTAGGGGACAACTAAAATGGTTTCTTCGTCAATTTCCCCCAAATCTTGCAGATCTCGCAGGATTTGCACTCTTCCCTCTGCTTGGCCGGGACTGGCGGCGATTCCCTGTAACTTTTGCTGGGGACGCAGGGAGGACAGATCGGACACAATTGGGGTTGCGGGTGCGTCGCCGTAGACAACGAATGGGACGGCGGGACGCTTGCGGTCTTTGTGGAAGCGCGAACGACGCTGTTGCAGGAGTTGGGGGAGTTCTTCGAGATCTTCGCTGTTGCCGAACAGGTGGCGAATTTCTGTCAATTCCAGCAGGAAAATATCTCCGGGTTCCTCCAGCCATCCCGATTTGAGAGCAACTTCTTCTAGCGCCAAAAAGCTCCATCGCAAATGCGCCAGCAGGCGAGAGTACACCTCTGCAACTTTGCCCTTGAGGTCGAGTCGTCGCTGAGCAATATTTGCCTTCCACCCCCCTCTGGGTTTGCGCTTGGGTTCGCTTTGTTCGGCCTTCAGGTACTGAGTTAAGAGGTTCTTGGCAACTTCAGGATTGTCCCGCCAGCGAGGAACCGCAATATCGGTGGCTGCGGCGCTCAAATAGCCGTAGTCGTGCAACCACTGCTCGAACTGTTCGCGGAGGTGAGGGTCGTCGAGGAGCGTTTCGGCGTTGGGAGAGTTGGCGCGATCGCTGGCCGTTTGGGCGATGCGTGCGAGCGATCGCGCTGAGGCAATTTCCGGCGTTTGACTCGCATCCAGATCCGCCTCATCTACCGAGAGGACAGACTGTCGCACCGCCGCGCTCAGGGGGGCGAGAATGCTGTAGTAGGTTGCCCGTCTCAACGCCAGGAGAATGGTATCGATGCGATCGAATAACTCCGGTGGCGATAACTGGGAGGCGGGACGTTCCGCAAGCTGGGTGAGGGTGGGAGCAAAGAGGGTGCGGCGATCGCTCTGAAAATCTCGTTCTAAACGTCGTTCCCGTCCCCACAACTTGAGCAAACCGGGGAGATTGCGGAGGGTGGAGAGGAGGGGAGGTTTGCTGAGTTTGCTTCCTCGCGTCAGGAATTCCAAACTTTCGGGAGGGAGGCCCATGCGGCGGAAAATTGTACCGAGGAGCGTGGCGTTGAAGTAGGCGTGGGAGTAGTGCAGGGTAGCAGTTTGGGCAAAGTCCAACCCCGCCGCGCGATCGCCCAACACAATCGTGAAAATGTCCCCCCAAACGCCGCAAGTGAGAGGACGATTAATCGACCAAGTAAGAGGACGAATAGCTCCGGGAATCACCTCCGCCGCAATTTTGCGCGTCCAAATTGGTCGCAACGTCGCGATCGGTCGCGCTTGCAGCAACCACAGGGTTTCGCCGTCGTAAGTCCACTCAATATCCTGGGGAATCCCGTGGTAGCGACCTTCCAACTCCCGCGCGAGGCTGGCAGCTTCTTGGATGACTCGCGAGGGGACATCGCCGCTGCCTTCAATTGCCACCTCTGAAGCTGTGGAGTCGGGGAGAAAAACGCGGTACTGCTCCGGAGTCGTCCGCCCCGATACCACCCGTGCCGCGTCGCCGGGAAGGGCTTCCACCGCGATCGCGCTGGTGTAGGGATCGACAGGATCGCGGCTAAAGGCAACGCCGGAAAAAACCCCTCGAATTTGGCGTTGAACGAGAACAGAGAGGGAATCGACGTTTTGCACCTCGGAGCTGAAATCGCGGCGGTAGCGAGCGGCAGAACGGCGATTGTAGGACATTTGACACTGGGTAATGGCATCCTCTAACTCTGCCCGACTCGTCACATTCAACACCGTCACGTACTGTCCCGCCGCCGAAGCGGTTTCTGAGTCCTCCCCAACTGCTGAAGAGCGCACAACAAGGGGGTTTGCGGGGGAGGGAGCGAGGGATTGAATCAGCGGTTGAGCGTCGTCCCCAGCAGGTAGCACCCAGCCGTCGGGAACGGGGTATCCCCAGCGTTTGAGTTGGGCTAGGGTTGCAGCTTTGCGCCCCGCTTTGCGAACTTCTAGGGCGCGATCGAGCGCAACTACAGTTTTGTCGCCTTGAAAGAAACGAAACATTTTGCGAGAACCAGCCTTTGCTTGAGTTTGGGGCAGATCGAGATCGTCGGGAACGGTGGCAAAGATCCAGGCCATGAGGCCGGAGAGGGCGATCGCGGCGGCAATATAGGGGAGATTCTCGGCGTGGCGGAGGGAGAGAATCAGGGCCAGGAGAATGAGAACGACAAGGCGACCGGAAGCGCGATCGCGGAAAATCGTGAAACTAATTCCCCCGATCAGGAAGATCAGGAACGCCGCGATCGGATCGTGCGCGGTAATTCCCCAAACCACATTAGTCGTTCCCGCTCCTTTTCCGCCCCAATAGCGTCCCACAACCAAGGCCAGCAGCGCTACTAATTCCCACCCCGACCCGACGGGAAAGAAGGCCCTCGCCAGCAGCACCGCTGCAATTCCTTTCGCCGCTTCCGAGAGAACGGCTAAGATCCCCACCACCTTTCCGCCGTGGTAAAAGGCCGCCGACACCGACACATTTCCGGTTCCCAAGCTGCTCAACTTCCGGCCGATGAAAATCAGCGCAATCCCTTCAATCAAAGGAAGCGCCCCCAGCAGGGGACAAACGAGAAAAATGACCAGAGAACCCCACACCTGCAACATTACGTTTGATCCTTTCTCTTGCAGACTTTGATAATCCTTGTCTTATCGTAAATGAAGGACTAGTAGTCTTTTCGAAAGAGTGAGTTTCTGCCAGCAAACATTTCCTTTCATGATTTGCACCCAGATGAAGCAGGATCGCCCTTGATATCCTCCGCAATGCAATCGAGTCGGTCATTGGCATCTTTCGACAATTTGAGACAATAGGCAGTAGAGGCTAAACCTCCCGTGGTCGAGATCGTTCCTTCAGAAGTTTTGCCTAGCAACACCAAGCCCACTCCTGCGAAACTAATGAGAACGCAAGCCGTAGTAGTTGCAAATGCAAGATTGAAACTATGATGGGCTTGGCGCAATCGTTCTGTGGCAATAAACATTTGGAGTCTGGAATCAGAGTTGGAGATTAGCTGGGTATTCATTAATTTTATGAGACTTGAACTTTACACCTTTAATGGTGAGCTAAAATTCCTAAAATCCCGTCACCACAATGCTTGTGCTTCCGTTCGCTTGTGGCTTTTCTCTGATTGCTCTTTGTCCAAATTTTGATTGCGCAAACGATTCGCCGCTTAACAAAATATTGCAAACTATGACAGCTAGAAAAAAGAAGTTCAAAATTGCCGCAACTTCAGAAGGTGTGGAGATGGCAGAAAAAGCGCTGATAAGATTGGGGTTCGACTCAAAAAGCAACTTTGCTCAATCTCAGCTTTTAGCACGTAGTAGCGTTACAAAATTTTTTCAGAGTGAGTCTCTTCAGCCCGATACTTTTAAAAAGATCTGTCAGGAACTCAAACTAGATTGGAGAGATATTTCGGGAATCTTAGAAAAAGAAATATCACAACAGCGACGGCAAGAGGATTGCAGTCGATCGCAATTAAAAGAGGAGAGCAAGTCAATGCGAACGCAGAGCCGTCAAGTTACTGTTATCGATAAAGATAGCAAAGAAGTAAAAGTGGAGATTGTCTTAAAAGGCAATATAAATTCAACTCCGAATTTTCGAGTTTTACAATCAATCTTGCGAGAACATTCAGGAAACACTGTCGAAATTCTTGACATCAATGAAGGCAGTATAAAATTAACTGTTGGGGGTTCACAGGAGGATATCGACAAGCTTTTAGCGGCGCTCAATTCTGGAGAGCTAGAGGAGGTAGGCAATTTTCCGGTTGAGTACGTTCGAGTTTTAAGCGAACCCCTAGAGGATGACAACAATGACGAAATCATCAGGAAGTGGTGTTTAGTGCAAGCAATTGTTAGTCAGTCATTCAATACTCAAGATTTGAACGGCGCTGATCTGAGTGATGCCGATCTGAGTGATACCAATCTGACAGGGGCTAACTTGAGAAAAGCTTACCTGAGTGATGCCGACTTAACAGGAAGTAACCTGGCAGGAACTAACCTGACAGGGGCTGATCTGACAGGGACTAACTTGAGAAAGTCTAACCTGGGAAAAGCTGACATGATAGGGGCTAACCTGAGTGATGCCGATCTGAGTGATGCCAATCTAACAGAGGCTAACTTGAGGAAAGCTTACCTGAGTGATGCCAATCTAACAGAGGCTAACCTGAGGAAAGCTTACCTGATGGGGGCTAACCTGGGAAAAGCTAATCTAACAGGAGCTGACCTGAGTGAGGCTAATCTAACAGGAGCTGACCTGAGTGAGGCTAATCTAACAGGAGCTAACCTGATAGGAGCTAACTTGATAGGAGCTAACCTGAGCGATACAGATCTCACAGGGGCTAACCTGAGTGAGGCTAACCTGATGGGGATTATTCTGATGACTAATTTAGTGGCTCAGGTGTTGGTGACGTTTGTGCTAGGGCTTGACTTGAGTAAGGCTTACCCGATGGGGGCTAACGTGAAGAGAGCCCGATTTGGGTTAAATCCAGGCCTTTCTGAATCAATGAAGCAAGATCTCATTCAACGAGGAGCCATTTTTGAAGATTCTCCAGACGATGACCACTCTAAAGTCCGGGTTTAAGAATTTAGGTTAACGTGAGTTCGGGATAAGCTGAAACCCCCATGCTGTCGTAGCCTGAAAAGCCTATTCTCTCGTAGAAATTGCCCCAAAACAGTCTTAACCCGAACTGAGGTTAGGTTATGTTCAACTTAATTGCCAAACTACAGATTGTAGAGATTTTGAAAATCGCGACTTTTCCGTCACAGCTTGCTAGGTGCTACTTTATGCCCTCAGTACAGGACACAAGTTGCAAAGAGAGGTGAAGACGATAGGATTCGCATCATTTCAGCCCGTAAAGCGACGCGAAAGGAGCGTGAATACGATGAAAATTGAAGCATTAAAAAAGCAGTTAGATAGAAACCGTCCAATGAAAACGATCTCAATTCGGATACCCGAAGATGCGATCGAAGACTTAAAAAGAATTGCACCATTACTCGGGTTTTCAGGATATCAACCCTTGGCTCGTACCTACATCGGACAAGACCTTCGTGCCGATCTAGAACGCTTAGAGGGGGATACTGTGTCCGCACTGATTGCGAGTCTGAAGCGACATGGTGTCAGCGATGAAATCCTCCAAGAAGCGCTTGAGGAAGTGACTCAACGATAAATTACATTAAACTATAATCAAACTCAATTTACGTTGGCGGTAACTTTTCTGGCCCAAGTTTGAATGAGTTCGGCGAATAAAGAATGATACTCACGTAACTCTCTGCTAGTCATCCCCGCGTCACTGGCTTCTTCAAATAATTCTTGAAGCGATCGTATTGCTAATTGAGCCGCACCCGGAGAATGAGGAGTAACAGCGAGCAAAGATCTTAACTTAATCCGAATGTTTTTTAATTGTTCTGAAATCATTTCTGATTCTATTTCGCAAGATCTTGCAGATAAAGGATCTTCTTCAAATAATTGACTTTGAGGGGGGAGATAGGTGTGGGTTTTGGCATCATAAGCTAAAACTTCTCCTGTTTCAATTTCGTAAATCCATCCGTAGATGTTTAACTGACCCTGATGGATCTTAGCTCTGACCATCGGATAAGTTTTAAGATTTTCAATCTGGATTAGAACATTCTCAGCAACTAAAGTCTCAATCAGTTCTTCACCTGATTGATGAGGATAGTTGTCCAATACCAAACGCCGAGTTGATTCAGCATGTTTTAACCAGTCATAGACTAAGGGCATATCTGCTTGCAGCTTATTGAGCTTTAGCAATCCTTTCATTGCGCCACAGTGGGAATGCCCGCAAATAATAACTTGCTTGATTCCCAAAGCAGTGATGGCGTATTCTATAGTGCCACCTTCGCCACCATTCGCAGCCCCAAAAGGAGGCACAATGTTCCCCGCATTGCGAATAATGAATAGTTCTCCGATATCGGTGCTAGTGATTAAATTAGGAGCCATTCTAGAATCAGAGCAAGTAATAAAGAGAACTCGTGGTTTTTGCCCGTGAGAAAGCTGTTCTAAAAGCTCCTGATGCTCGGAAACATAGGTTTTTCTAAATTCATCTAAACCGCGAATTAGCTTTTTCATTTGCTGCCTCACAAAATCTAGTTTTGACTTCCATTCTTGTCATGCTCTCACATTAAGACTCGATTCGGCAATTGTATCGACGTGCCATAAGCTTTTAGGAGCCTAACAACTCAGTGAAGTGGATGTCATAACGATCGCGCTGTTCTTTTCCATTCACGTAACGTGGCGCTTCTCGCCTTGCAGTCGTTCTGCTGCTCGATGAAATTTTACAATATTGCCCATCAGCAATACTTATTCACCCGTATCGTTCGTAAGATTTGAACAATCAGGAATTCTAGATTTGCAACCTTGCGATCTTCAGAGAACTTCTTGCCGATCAATCAGAAAGTTGACTTGAAATATCATAAGGTTCAACTTTTAGCTATTGACATTCGTTAGCTTTTACAAAATAAAACTAAAAACAAAAAAATAGAATAATGAAAGATATTGCAATTATTTTTTCTACTACGAGCAGTTATCTGAATCAAGCACTTGCAATGTACGAACAACTTAGAAAGTTTGGAGTACACGATCTAGCCTGGGTTGTACCACTTGAAAAATTAGACAGCGATTCCTATAAGTGTCTCAGAGCTAATTTTGGCAAACAGGTAACAAGCTCTCTAGAGCTTCCTGAAAATATCAAACTATCTGGGAACAAACCCTTTCTACCCACAATGATACCTAGGCATAAGTATTATCTTCTGATTGATACAGACTTAATAATTCTAAGGAAGAACTTCTTCGAGCGCTTCGCTAACCAAACAGACCATAGAGCTACATTGGTTTCTGAAACATTTACCTGTGCAGACTTTCTGAAAAAGCACCCATGGCAAAAGGAACGCTTTGATTATTTTCCTGAAATACTCGATCGGCCTTACTTACAGACAGGTGTAATTGGAATTTACGATACAACGTACTGTAATATATTTAATCTTTTCGTTGAATTAATAAAAAAAACACGAGTTCGGACGGGTGACTTACAAATGTGGAATTATCTCGCTTGGCAATATCCTCAACTATTTAGATTAACTGCTCCCCAACATTGTTTAGTTCTCAGACCTAATGGTGAAGGTTTTAGTTCTACTTTGCATTTACCCTATATAACTTACGATCGAAAAATACTAAAATACAAAGGTCATGCTGTTGATGCTCTTCATTATACGAGTAGTCAAGGTAATGTCGTTACGATGAAAGAGTATGAGAATCTTCTCAAATAGGTTCTGCTGCCTAACAATTTCTTGTGGGTAGACACGAAGGCAAAAAGATAGGACTTCCTAACAGCTAGTCTCGCGTCTCTGATGACAATCTTCAATCCTTGAGACTAAATTTAAATTCACAAAAGCTTACTCTAGCGATCGCGATGCTCTTGAGGTATGTTTGATGAATCGTTAGGTTGTATGAAATAGGTTTGGAGCGATCGCAAAATGCAGAATCAGAATATAGATTTCATTCAAACCCTCTTCCAAAGCCGCTTGACGACTCTCGAACACCTCTTACAGTCAGCTCGAGATCATTTTGGCGATGACGAGTCTTTCCTTGAGAAGCGTATTGTTGCTGATATGCTTCCCTTCGGCACGCAGATTGCTTTTACCTGCGATCAACCGCACAACTTTGTGCTGTGGTGTGACGGCGAACCCGCGCATCATCTCGCTCCAGAGGTTACATCTCTCGCGCAAGCACGCGAACACATTGCCAACACCCAGAAACTTCTGGTGGAAATTAACGCTGAAGACGCAAAGTTAGCTGAAGAGACGCGCCTTGATCTAGGCCAAGGCCTCTACGTCGAGTTGTCTGGTAGCGCCTATGTGAATGACTTTCTCATTCCAAACTTCTACTTCCATCTGGTTACGGCTTACGATATTCTTCGCATGGCTGGCGTACCCATTGGAAAACGAGATTACATGATGCATTTGGTGCCATTACTCCGAAATGCATGAAGATAATAATGCGATCGCGATGCTCTTGAAGTATTTTTGATGAGTTGCGATCGAGGTTCATTCTTAAGCTTGAGCTTAATCTTTAGATTACCTCATGTTTACTTTCGCGCTCTAAGCTAGGGGCTAGTTTACGTTGCAACGGCTGGAAGACTTGCACTCTATGCTTCTGACAGAAAAGCGCTTTCGAGAAACCCCTCCGATTAATTGTCAGGAAGAACCGCGACTGCATTTTTATCATCGCGGGGACAACATTCCCATTATGACTCAGGGGATTTGGCAGGTTTATCGCGGGTACGTTCAACTCGAAACGACTCACGCGAGTGGAGAAGAGGTTTTATTGGGTTGGGCCAAACCGTCTGCCTTTTTTGGCCGCAGGTTAACCCGCTTGGAACTCTATGAGGCGAAAGCACTCTCGGAGGTGTATTTACGCTGGTTTTTTCTCAGCGAAATTGAGAGTTCTCCACCTTTGACTCGTTTGGTGCTAACCCATGTCAGTCATCGGTTGCAGCAAACAGAGGCGCTGCTCGCGATCGCGGGACAGCGGCGCGTCGAAGACCGCCTCAATCAGCTTTTGCTGTTGTTGAAAGCGGAGTTAGGACAGTCTGTTGCGGAAGGAACGCGCATTCCCGTTCGCCTCACGCACCAAAACCTTGCTGGCGCGATCGGCACAACGCGCGTGACGATTACTCGACTGCTTGGCAAACTCCAACGCTATGGCTATATTTTGTTCGACCGCGATCGCCACATCATTATCAACGATGACAAGTTTGCCGAACTTGTTCTGTTATAGCTAAACGTCTGATGTGAATTGAAAAGACGGGGAACGCACGATCGCCTTCCCTAATTGCCTCCCAAACTTACTTGCTCACCACAAAATTGACCAATTTTCCCGGTACGACAATAACCTTCTTAATCTCCTTCCCGTCTAAAAACGGTTGCACCTTCTCCGCTTCGCGTGCAAACTTCTCCAACTCCTCCTTACTCGCACCAGCGGGGACTTGAATTAAATCCCGCTTTTTCCCCATCACCTGCACCACGAGAGTAATTTCATCCACCTCCAACGCGGCGGGATCGTGCGCTAACCAGGACTGTTGGTGAATGGAATCTGAATGTCCCAAGGTGTGCCACAATTCCTCGGCGAGGTGGGGGGCAAAGGGCGCGAGTAAGATGAGTAAGGTTTCGATGCCTTCGCGGTAAACGGGGGAGTCTGTGGACTTAGAATCGTTGAGGGCGTTGCTGAGTTTCATCAACTCCGAAATCGCGGTATTAAATTGATAATCGCCTTCTAAGTCCTCGGAAACTTCCTTAATTGCCGTGTGGATAGCGCGACGCAAGTCTTTCTCTTCCTTACTGAGTTTCTTCCCGCTTTTCTGCTTTTTTTTCGCAGAATTTTTGGCAAACTCCTCTACCAACCGCCAAACGCGATTGAGGAAGCGGAACTGTCCTTCCACATCCGCATCCCCCCACTCCAAATCCTTCTCTGGCGGTGCTTTGAAGAGGATGAACATCCGCGCCGTATCCGCACCATATTTTGCCAACACCGCTTTCGGATCGACCCCGTTGTACTTGGACTTGGACATCTTTTCGTAAAAGACGCGCAAGGGATCGCCGGTTTCGGGATCTTTGAAAATCTGTAAGGGGTCGCCAGTACTGGGATCGGTCGGATTGGCAAGGTCGAGTTTCTTGTCCGTCGAGGGGAAAAGTTTGCCAGTTTTGGGGTTAATGAGGGTAAATTCCTTTTCGGTTACACCGGCCAAGGATGCGTCAGGAGTTTCCGAGGCCATCTCAGCGGCGGGAATATACTTGTCTGTCCAAGGATTTTTGTAGGTAACCGCTTGTACCATTCCCTGAGTGAGCAAGCGTTGGAAGGGTTCGTCGCAGGAGTGGAGGCCGCGATCGCGCAACACTTTGGTGAAGAAGCGAGAGTACAAGAGGTGCAAGATCGCGTGTTCGATCCCTCCCACGTACTGATCCACCGCCATCCAATCATCCACTTTCTCCTTCGCAAACGCTTCCCCCGCATTGTTCGCATTGGTGTAGCGCAAGAAGTACCAGGAGGAGTCAATAAAGGTATCCATTGTGTCGGTTTCTCGCTTCGCCGGTTCGCCACAACTGGGACAGGGAACGTTTACCCAATCCTCAATCTTTGCCAAAGGAGAGGGGCCGCGACCGCTAAATTCGACCTGTTCGGGCAATTGTACGGGCAAGTCTACGTCGGGAACGGCAACCGCACCGCAACTGGGACAGTGAATAATGGGAATTGGCGCGCCCCAATACCGCTGGCGAGAAATTAACCAATCCCGGAGGCGGTACTGAACTCGCGCTTTCCCATACCCTTTCTCTTCGGCGAGGTCGATGACTCCCTGTTTCCCGTCTACAGAAGGTGTACCGTCGAAGGGGCCGGAGTTAACCATGATGCCGGGTTCGGTGTAGGCCGCTTCCAGCGGTTGGCTGGCATCGCCACCTGCGGGGATAATAACAGTCTTAATGGGAAGTTTTTGCTGCGTCGCAAAGGCAAAGTCGCGGGTATCGTGGGCCGGAACTCCCATCACCGCACCCGTTCCATATTCGTACAAAACGTAGTCGGCGATCCAAATCGGAATTTCCTCACCATTGAAGGGGTTGATTGCTTTCCCTCCCGTGGGAATTCCCCGCTTCGGTTTGTCTTCGGCGGTGCGATCGATTTCGCTTTCGGCGGAGATTTCTTGGATAAAAGCATCCACCGCAGCAGCGCGATCGCGCGTCGTCACTTTCGGAGTTAAGGGATGTTCTGGCGCAAGCACCACGTAACTCACCCCGTAGACGGTATCGGGACGGGTGGTAAAAACGGCGATCTTCTCGTCCATCCCCACAACTGGGAACTCTAAATACGCACCCACCGACTTGCCGATCCAATTTGCCTGCATCAACTTAACGCGATCGGGCCATCCCTCCAACTTGTCCAAATCCGCAAGTAACTGGTCGGCGTAGTCTGTAATCTTGAGGAACCACTGGCGCAACAATTTCCGTTCCACTTTGGCCCCAGACCGCCAGGAACGACCTTCGCCGTCCACCTGTTCGTTGGCCAAAACCGTCTGGTCGATGGGGTCCCAATTCACCGCCGACTCTTTTTGATAGGCCAACCCCGCCTGGAAAAATTGCAAAAATAACCACTGCGTCCACTTGTAGTAGTCCGGCGAACAGGTCGCAACTTCCCGATCCCAGTCGATGGAGAGGCCGAGTTGCTGAAGCTGGCCCTTCATTTGAGCCATATTTTCATAAGTCCACTTGGCGGGAGGAATACCGCGATCGATGGCAGCGTTTTCTGCGGGGAGTCCAAAGGCATCCCACCCCATCGGATGCAGCACCCGATAGCCTTGCATCCGCTTGAGACGAGCGATCGCGTCGGTAATCGTATAGTTGCGGACGTGACCCATGTGCAGATTTCCCGACGGGTAGGGAAACATCGACAAGGCATAAAATTTGGGCTTCTTGGGGTCTTCTGAGGTTGTGTCTGCACCCCATTCTGCCCACTGCTGCTGCCATTTTGCTTCGATTTCTGCGGGGGTGTATCGGGACTCCACGGATGCTTCTCCTGCTGGGTAAGGGTCGTTATTTTTCTGCTTCCCTATTGTGCCAGATTCTTTTAATTCCCAGAGAGAGTGCCTGGCGAATCTGACTCACTTTAACGATCCGCGAGTATGTTGCGGACAGTCTCACCCAGAATTGTGCTTTGAGCATCCAGATTTTTGGGTCAATGGCGTATGGGTAGGGTCACCACAAATTCTGTCCCCTGGCCAACAGTCGAAGAACAGTTCAATGTACCCTCATGAAGATTAGTAATAATTTCATAGCTAACAGACAAACCCAATCCAGTGCCTTGACCCACAGGTTTAGTTGTAAAAAATGGATCGAAAATCTTAGCTCTAATTTCATCTGGAATTCCCATACCATTATCTGCTATGGAGATGAAAACTTTGTTATCTTCCCCCATTTCTGGGTTCAGATACGTCCGAATCCAAAGTATATTCTGCTGATTTACAATATCCTCGGTATTTCGCTTTTGATGTGCCTCTTCCAAAGCATCGATTGCATTGTTGAGAAGATTAAAGAAAACTTGGTTAAGTTGTTCGGGAGAGCAATAAATATGAGGCAATTTCCCATATTCTTTAACCACGTCAATCTTAAAAGGTCGATCGTTAGAGTGGAGGCGACTTTGCAAAATCACCAATGCAGATTCTAAACCTTCGTGAATATCCACGACTTTAAAGGTTGATTCGTCGAGTCGCGAGAAATTACGACAGGATTTAACAATATCGCTAATTCGCTGGGAACCAACTTGCATAGACTGGAGTATTTTTGTGATATCTGTTTGGATAAAGTCAAGGTCTAGGGATTCCAGTTCCTCCTGAATAACTTTACTCGGCTGAGGATATTCTTGTTGATACAATTGAATGATTTTGAGTAAATTATCATAGTATTCACTGGCATAATCTAGATTTCCATGAATAAAGCTAATGGGATTATTAATTTCATGGGCAATTCCAGCAACCATATGCCCCAAGCTCGACATTTTTTCCGCCTGAATCAGTTGAGCTTGAGTATGCTTTAGCTCCATTAGCGTTTCCTCCAAACGCTGGTTTTGCTGTTTCAGCTCCTGCTCGGTAATCTGACGTTCAATTTCTGCTGCAGAGCGAGCCGCAAAAATTTTAAGGATGGCTTCCTGCTCCTCATAGCTGCGAGTCAAAGGTTGAGTATGTAAGGCAGCAATATGTCCGATAATCTTCCCTTGACTGTTGCAAATAGCAACTCCCAAGTAACTTTCTGCTTTCATTGTCACTAGGTCTTCATCTTCTGGGAATTTTTCCTGAATCCCACTCGCATAAATTTGCAGTCCTTTCTCGATGACAATACCGCAAGGGGTTCCTGTAAGGACATAGTCAAAATTTGGTCCCCATTGATCTCCCACCCAAAAGGCTAATACTTGAGCTTTTGGCTCTTCACCATCGATAAATTCAGCAATCAGTGCATACTGAACTTGGAGTAATTCTGCTAAATAACGGACGCAAAAGCGAAAGAATTTTTCTCCAATTTGAGAAGCAATTCCTTCAACAATTAACTTGAGATCTGCTTCCCAATGGCGTTGGTCTGAGATCGTCGATCGAGTTTCTTTTGCTAAATTAGGGAGATCTGATGAAGTATTCATGGGCATCTTGCAAACAATCGTACTGTACTGGGTTATAAATTTATGCTGGGCGAGCTGGTAAGCTGCTACGCATTTGGATGTAGATGGGTTCGCACGTCTGATAGCTGAGGTTTCCTGGTCGATGAAATCTGGACGGTCCAATTTAAATGATTAACAGTTTAAGCGAATCTCGAATTCAGTCCCTTCTCCTAGTTTAGAACGAACCTCAATCGTACCACTGTGTTTTTCTACTACGATTTGACGAGCGATCGCCAACCCTAACCCCGTTCCTTTCCCCACCTCTTTGGTGGTAAATCCTTGCTCGAAGATTTTCGCGATCGCTTCTTCCGACAATCCCGAACCATTATCCGAAATTCGCACGAGAATACTCTTTTTATCTTCACTCAATTCCGTACGAATAGTGATGCGATTGGGATCTTTTTCTATTTCCTTAAAAGTTTTACCTTTGTTACTTTCCTCGACAGCATCAATCGCATTTGCTATCAAATTCATAAACACTTGATTGATTTGCCCCGCATAGCATGTCACTTCGGGAAGCTCGCCAAACTCTTTCACAATCTCAATTTCGGGACGCTGTTCGTTGGCTTTGAGGCGATACTTTAAGATCGTTAAAGTGCTGTCAAGACCATCATGAAGATTAAATAGTGTTTGCTGAGCCGTATCAGTACGAGAAAATGTCCGCAAGGACGTGCTGATATTCCGAATCCGTTTGGCTCCCATTTGCATAGATGCAATCGTTTTGGGAATATCTTCCACCAGAAAATTGAATTCGAGGTCTTCGAGTTGTTCGAGCAGTTGGGGACTAGGTTCGGGACACTCTTGGCGATACCTCTCCACAATCGCAAAAAGGTCGGCACAATGCTCTTCGAGAATGGTAACGCTGCCCACAATAAACCCAAGGGGATTATTAATTTCGTGGGCGACCCCGGCCACTAAGTTACCCAGCGCGGCCATCTTTTCCGTTTGCACCAGTTGGAGTTGAGTTTGTTTTAGTTTCTTATAGTTGCATTTTAACTCTTGATTGGCTTGTTCTAAAGATTGATTGAGATGCAAAAGTTGGGCATTCTGTGCCTCGAGTTGCTCGGCTTGGAAACTATTAGTTCGTTGTAACTGCCTTTTAATTTGATGCAATTCGAGGTGAGTCGCCACTCGCGCCAACACTTCCTCCGCTTGAAAGGGTTTAGTAATATAATCCACGCCTCCGACCTGAAAGGCTTTAACTTTATCAAAGGTTTCATTTAAGGCACTAATAAAAATTACGGGAATGTTTTCCGTAGATTCATTTCCCTTGAGTGTTTGGCACAATTCGTAGCCATTCATTTCCGGCATCTGAATATCTAACAGGATCAAATCCGGAGGAGAATAGGTAATACCTTCAAAGGCAATGGTTCCTCTTGGAAAAGAGCGAACATCATAACCGGCACTCTCTAAGAGATTAGAGAGGAGGTGTAAATTGGCTGCCGTATCGTCTACCACGGCAATTTGACCAAGCAGCATGGAGTCTGCATTCATTCTTTAAACCCTCTCTTTGGAAATTAAGTTTAAAATTTTGTCATATTCAAAGCTATAAAAACAAGTAGCGATCGCTTCCGATAAAGCCGGATTTTCCGCTTCAATGGCTGCAACAACCGCCGTAATTTCTTTCTTGCTGGCACTAATCATCGCCTGACGCAATTGCCGTTGCAATTCTGGGGAGAGGGCTTGCAGATTTTCGGCAGTCAGCACTTCCTTTTGTGAAACCTTATCGTCAGAAGAAGTTGCAATCTCTTCATAGATATAACGAACCCCCAAATGTTGTTCTAGGGCTTTGAAAATTTGCTCGTCCCGGAAGGGTTTGCGGAGGAAATCATCGCAACCTGCCGATAAAACAACTGCCCGTTCTTCTTCCAATACACTGGCGGTTAGTGCCAGAATTGCCGTTGCTTGCCCTTTGGTACTGGCTTTAATCTTCTGGATGGCCTTAAAGCCATCCATCACCGGCATCCGCATATCCATCCAAATCAGATGGGGTTCCCATTGCTCCCACATTTCAATGGCTTCTTTCCCATTACTAGCTTCTTGCAACTCAAAACCCAAAGGATTGAGCAAATGGATTAAAATCTGGCGATTGACGGGTTTATCATCGACGATGAGAATGCGATAGCGAGGTTGACCGGGTTCGAGGGCAATAATGCGACGTTGGGCGTTCAATGCTTCTACATCAGTCGCTTCCACTTCAAGGCATTGAATCTCAAAGCTAAAGACCGTTCCTTCTCCCACGCGAGAGGTCGCCCGCATTTCTCCCCCCATCAACTCGGCAAATTTACGACTGATGGAGAGTCCCAACCCCGTCCCTTCTTGCGCTTGTTTGCCGCTTGTTGTTTGGGTAAAGGCTTCAAAGAGCTTATCGAGTTCTTCGGGGGCGATTCCTGCGCCCGTATCTTCGACTTCAAAATATATTGTTGTTGGTTGTTGGTTATTCGATCCCCCCTGCCCCCCTTGATAAGGGGGGTGTCCGGAGGATGGGGGGATTGACTGATTCTGGCTGACTCGAAGGGAAATGCCGCCTCGTTCGGTAAATTTGAGGGCGTTGTTAATCAGGTTAATTAGGATTTGGCGCAGTTTGACTTCATCGGTGCGAATGTAACGGGGGAGATTTTCGGCGGGTTCTAAGAGTAACTGCAACCCCCGATCGTTGGCTTTGAGTTGGAACATATCGTGAATGTCGTCGAGAAGGCGATGCAGGTCGAAGTTTTTCTCGTTGAGGGTGATACGTCCCACTTCGATTTTGGAGAGGTCGAGGACGTTGTTAATGAGGGTTAAAAGATGCTCCCCACTGCGGTTGATAATGCCGACGCTTTCTTGGTGTTCTGGGGGGAGGGTTTGAGAGCGGGTCATAATCTGGGTAAATCCCAAGATAGCATTGAGGGGGGAGCGCAATTCGTGGCTCATGTTGGCGATAAAGGAGCTTTTCGCTTGGTTGGCCACTTCAGCTTTTTCTTTAGCCATCTCCAATTCTGAGGTGCGTTCTGCCACCCGTTGTTCTAATTCGTCATTAGCTTTGGTCAGTTCGAGGGCAGCCTGACGATTCTCGCTGACAATCGTGCATAGTATGTAACCCGTCAATCCCACTACCAAAATAAACGATTGCAGTAAAACCAAGGATTGCGAGAGATCCTCGCGCACAAAAGGGCCAAAACCTTGCCGCGTGGCGACAATAGCGATGCCATCAATTATAAAAACCAGCAGGGTTGATTCTTGCTGCCGAAATCGGAACGCACACCACATTAACAAGGGAAGTGTCATGTATTCGAAAGCATATCCCTGCCAAAAGGAGAGATAGCTAATCCCGATGGTTGCGCCAAGAAGTAGGGCAAATTCCCCGATCTGCAAACTTTTCCACGATTGCCTATTCTCCCAATGCGCCCAACTTAATAGCGCGGGAGTCACGATGGTTATCCCTCCCAGAACAGCAACGTACCAAAGTCGCCAAGTTGCTATAAAATCTCGCCAAGGCGCAATTTCATGCAGACAAAGCAATCCAGCAGCTAGGGTAGAACTGATTGCCGTTACCCCTAAGACAATTGCCAAGAATTTAAAGAAATCTTGAGAGCGGCCGAGCAATTGACGATGTCCGATCCAATGTTGAATCAAAAATCCGAGGATCAGAGTTTCGGTGCCATCCACCAAGGCGATCGATACGATCGCGGAGGTAGTATCGTAAAAGAGGGAATTGCCAAGTATATCAGCTAAGAAGAGTGCCGGCCAAATCCGCCATCCGAAAGTCAGGACAGATGCTAAATAGAAACCCGATGTCGGCCAAATGGCACTGGCTCCACTTGTATCGGAGAAATATATCGATGTTTTGGCCAACCCGTATTGGAGAATTGGCATGATTAGACAAGCCAATAAAGTGACGCGATTGAAGAGAGATTTGGCGATTGAAGGGACATTCATCAATTAATTTTTTGGGTTTTAAAGCACGCGAGACGAAGTGTAGATGTGCTAATTTTCTGCGATATCGTCTTGCGAATCTCATGGGGAAATAGAAAGGGCGATCGCGAACTCGGTTCCTTTGCCAGATTGAGAGGTACAAGCTATCGTACCGCCATGTTTCTCTTCCACGATCTGACGGGCGATCGCCAATCCCAACCCCGTTCCCTTTCCAACCCCTTTGGTGGTAAAACCTTGCTCGAAGATTTGCGCTCTCACCTCTTCCGGCATTCCCGAACCATTATCGGCAATTCGCACGAGAATACTCTGTTTGTCTTCGCTTAATTCGGTGCGAATGGCGATGCGATTGGGTTTTTTTTCTATGTCCTTGAAAGTTTTGCCTTCGTTACTTTCCTCAACAGCATCAATTGCATTCGCTATCAGATTCATAAATACTTGATTAATTTGACCCGGATAGCACTCTATTTCAGGAATATCGGCATAATTTTTGACAACTTCAATTTTTGGGTGCTTTTCATTGGCTTTGAGGCGATATTTTAAAATTAATAAGGTACTATCGAGTCCTTCATGAATGTTAAATGAGGTTTTTGTGTTGGCATCGAGACGAGAAAAAGTTCGCAGTGCCGTGCTAATCTCGCGAATGCGATCGCAACTGACAGAAATCGAATTCAGCATTTTGGGAATATCGTCAAGTAAATACTCTAAATCAATTTCTTCCTCGCGGTCTTGAATAACTTTAGCGGGTTTGCGATTGCGGTACATCTGTAACAGAGCGATCAGATCAGCGATCGTCGATTTTGCCTCGCCGGTATTGCCGCTAATAGCAGCGAGAGGATTGTTGATTTCATGAGCAACGCCAGCGACTAAATTTCCCAATGCCGACATTTTTTCACACTGGACTAATTGCAGTTGAAATTCATTGACTTTTTGTAAGGCCGCTTCTAGTTTAAAGGTTCGTTCGGATACTTTTTGCTCTAGATTTTGGTTGAGTTGTCGCAGTCGTAAGTGGGTATTGACTCGCGCGAGCATTTCTTGTTCTTGAAAAGGTTTGGTGATGTAGTCTACTCCTCCCAAAGAAAACCCTTTGACTTTACTCTCAACATCAGCAAACGCCGTAATAAAAATAACAGGAATGCTTGATGTCTCTGGATTAGATTTTATTTTTCGGCAAGTTTCAAACCCATCAATTCCAGGCATTTGAATATCGAGCAAAATCAGATCGGGTTGATAAGTTTGCAAGCGTTTGAGAGCGCGTTCTCCATCAATTGCTGCCACCACCGCGTAACCCGCATCGCTTAAGGTTTCGTCAATGACTTCTAAGTTCGCAGGAGTATCGTCAATCGCTAAAATTTTTCCTTTATGAGACACGAGCATTCTCCTGAATTAGATGGTGTTGTAAAATGGCTTCAATTTCCTCAATTTTGAAGGCACGAGCAAGTTCAAGAATTGGATTTGCAAATGCTTGATAGGACCTATCCAAATGAACCAAGTTATTAATTTGCTTTCGCAATTCTCTCGTAGTTCCCTGCTGTGCAAGCATTAATAATTCCTCAATTATCTCTTGAGGCGGTAAGCTCGTTTCTGATATTTCTTCTGCTTGCTGGGAGCCTTCTTCTTCAATCCATTCCAAGTGCAAATGAAGGGCCAAACAATTTAACAACTCCCCCATCTCGACCGGTTTGGGCAGAAAATCATCTCCTCCCGCTTTTAAGGCCATCTGGCGATCGGCTTGGGCAACCGATGCAGAAGAGACAATCGCTTTGGAGGCTTGCAATTCTTTATCTTGGCGAAGGCAATCGAGGAATTCAAATCCAGTCATCACTGGCATGGAAATATCAACGATCGTCAAATTCGGTCGTTCTTGATGCATTTTTTCGAGTCCTTCCAGACCATTTGCGGCAGTGCTGACTTGAAAGCCTAAAGGTTCTAAGAGTCCCACCAAAACATCGCGATTTTCGCGGCGATCGTCAATAACTAAAATGCGGCGGCGATCGCCAAGATACCCGATAATCTTGCCAACTCGATCGCTTCTCTTGTGCTGATTCCAGTTCGCTAGCAAGGGGAATTCGACGGTAAAGAAGAATTGACTTCCTTCTCCCAATTGACTGGTTACTTCAATGCGTCCCCCCATCAATTGCACGAGCTTTTGAGAGATTGCCAGTCCCAAACCCGTTCCTTCCGAACGCTTGGCGCGATCGCCGACTTGCTCGAAAGATTGAAAGAGTTGGGTAAGGTCTTCTGGGGAAATTCCCCCTCCGGTATCCGAAACTTGAAACTTGAGGCGAACGAGATCGCTGTTGATTGATAAGACTTCTACACTCAGCGTTACTGACCCTTTATCGGTGAATTTAATCGCATTGCCGAGCAAATTAATCAACACCTGTCGCAAGCGTTTCTCGTCGGCTTCAATTCCTTCGGGTAGAGAAGAATTAGGCTGATAAATGAATTCAAGTCCCTGTTGTTGTGCTTTGATGCCACATATTTCCACTACGCTTTGGATCGAGGCGGGGAGATGAATGGCAGTAGGACTCAGTTCCAGCTTTCGGGCTTCAATTTTAGATAGATCTAAAACGTCATTAATGAGGTTGAGAAGATGCGAACCGCATTGATGGATAGTATTAATACCATCGTATTCTTTAGCACTCAAAGCGGGCGAACGGCTGAGAATTTGAGCATACCCCAAAATCCCATTGAGAGGCGTTCGCAACTCGTGGCTCATATTTGCGAGGAAATCACTTTTGGCTTGGTTTGCACTATCCGCCAGATCTTTTGCCTGGATTAATTCTTGGTTGGCTTTTTCCAAATTGGCTGCAAGTTGAGCTGTCGTTTGATATTGCTCAAACAGTCGGAGATCGTCTTCAATGAGATTCCGCAATTCTTCCATTAAGTCTAAATAGTCCTGTTGATAATCCGTCTCTTTGAAATCCATCACGCAAATGGTTCCAAAGGGCGTATCGTCCGGCCAGTTTACAGGCAAGCCATAGTAAGACATAAACCCATCTTCGGCAACCTCAGGATTATCATCCCAATAGGGATCGGCTTTGGCATTTTTGACATAGAGTTTGGAGCGAGTTTGGACAATCTTGCGACAAAAGATATTACAGTCAAGGGAAATTACCCCACCCGCACCATAAGGATTTGAGTTTTGCTGGCTGGCAATGACCACCTGATATCCTTTGTTCGTATGTTGCACAATGAACCCTGCGGGTGCTTGAAACAGATTGGACATCACATCGATCGTTTTTTGCCATTTATCCAATGGAATTCCCTCGTTTTTCTGTTCTAGAACCCATTGATTGTGATTGTGTGCGGTCATTGACTTCTCCTCGTGACGTTTTGAATGCCGATTTCAAATTTGATTGGATGTCTTGGGAAATTTCGCATCATGGTGGATGCGATCGCAGCGGTAAGGCGATCGCGCCGCCGTGTTTTATGGGTATGACAATTCCTTCCAGGTTAAGGTTGTCAGTAATGGCAGATTGAGGTCTAAACTGTACCCATTCCCGCAAAGATGGATATTAACGACCCATCAGTTTGATAGCAATGGGTTGCCCGTTACAACCGTCTCACTGCGCGAGTTTGACAGAGCCTCAAACCTTATTCTTTCGTTGGAAGACTCAAATGTGATGCTTTTATCGAACTCGCGTTCTCACCGCGATCGACTAGGGTGCGATCGCTTTCGTGGATCTGTTTGGTGAGATGGTAGCCGGATAGCGTTACAAGAGTACGGGTCATCATCAATCCTCTGATTCATGGCAAGAGAGCGCTGGTCTGCTCTACTTTCAATATGCCCAAAATCACCTCGGAATTTATGCTTGGAGGGGAATCTTTATGACAAATGCGGTTCCTTTTCCCAGTTTGGAGTGGCAGGCGATCGCTCCCCCGTGTTTTTCGGTAACGATCTGGTGCGCGATCGCCAATCCCAATCCCGTTCCTTTTCTTGTTGATTTCGTTGTAAAAAATTGCTCGAATATTCGCGGTTGAATTTCATCTGGAATACCAATCCCATTATCTTGAATCTGAAGGCAAATCCACTGCTGGCGATCGCGAATTTCAAGACTAGTCGAAAGGGTTAATTGTGGTGTTTCGATATTGCCCTTTGTCTCTCCTTTATTCTTCTTATATTTGGCATCGATTGCGTCAATCCCATTCAACAATAAGTTCATAAAAACCCAATTCAATTGAGCAGGATAGCACTCGATCGAGGGTAACTCTCCATAATTTTTGGTTACTTTAATTGCTTCACGAAGGGTATTCGTTTGCAAACGATGGGTTAATAGCCTCAAAGTGTTGTCTAAGCTCTCGTGGAGATCGGTGGGTTTCCATTCTGCTTCATCCAGCTTGACGAAAGAGCGCAACGAATCCACGATGCCCTTGATACGTTTAGCCCCAATCTTCATCGATTCGAGTAAGTCAAGATAATCTTGTTTGAGAAAAGTAAGCTCGATTTGTTCTCGCCAGTCTGCGATCGCATCAGGAGGAGCAGGATAGCGATCTTCGTATAATTCTAAAAGATGAATAAGGTCTTGATGGTATTGTGCGGCATGTTCGAGATTACCAGAAATAAAATTAATGGGATTATTGACTTTGTGAGCAATCCCAGCAACTAATTCTCCTAATGTCGAAAGTTTTGATTCTTGGATTAATTGGAGTTGGGCTTTTTGGAGGTTGAGGTGAACTTGAATGCGTGCTAAAAGTTCAGCCCGTTCAAAGGGTTTAGTAATATAATCCACGCCTCCCAATTCCAAACCTTTAACCTTATTGACGGTGTCTGCCAGTGCGGTGATAAAAATAACGGGAATATGGCAAGTATTTCGATCGGCTTTGAGACGGCGACAGGTTTCAAACCCGTCGATACCGGGCATTTGGATATCTAATAAAATCAAATCTGGCTGATAGTGTTTCAGGCGTTTGAGGGCACGCTCTCCATTAATAGCAGTGGCAACAGCATATCCCGCATTGTGTAAAGTTTCAACAAGAACTTGTAGATTTGCAGGAGTATCGTCAACCGCTAAGATTTGTCCCTTATTTGACATCATTGATTTTTTGAATTCAAACTTCTGGGGTTAAATATTGTTGCAACAAATCTTCAATTTCCTCAATTTTAAATTCATTAGCAAGTTGGAGAATCGGTTGGGCAAATTCTTGATAACAACTCTCCCAAGTCGCAATTTTTTCGCCTATGCCCATCGTATCTGCCTGGCGAGCGATCGCGAGTAATTCTTCAAGATATTCGAGGGGCGGTAGCAGGTTCTCTGAGGTTGTGTCCTTGTGGGGTGGGCGATCGCTCCCTGTTGAGAGTTGCAATTCTGAGGTATCGTGCAGCCATGCTAAATCCAAACAGTCCGAGATAACCGCAAATAATTCCCCAGCATTTACGGGTTTGGCTAAGAAGCGATCGCCGCCGCTATCAAGCGCTCTTTGTTGGTCGGCGTAGGATACAGATGCCGAAGAAACAACGATCTTGTAGTGCTGTAAGTCCTGGGTACTGCGAATGCGCTCGATCAATTCAACGCCATCCATGACAGGCATCGCCAGATCGGTCACGAGCAAATCCGGTTGTAACTCCCGCAGTTTTGCCAATCCTTCTCGGCCATTTTCGGCTTCAATCGTTGTAAAACCAAGGGGTTCGAGTAGATTAGACAGTACTGCTCGATTTTCCCAACGGTCATCGACAATCAGGATCGTGCGACGCTCTCCCTGATAGCCGATAATGCGATCGCTTCTTTGAATTGCACCCTGTCTTTGTGCCCAATCCTTTGCTAAGGGGAGTTCGAGGGTAAAAGAAAATTCGCTGCCCTCTCCCAGTTCACTTTTAACTTCGATTGCTCCCCCCATAAGCTCCACGATACGCTGAGAGATAGCCAGTCCTAGTCCAGTCCCTTCAGATTGTCTTTGGCGATCGCCGACTTGTTCAAAGGCTTCAAAGAGTTTTTGCAGATCTTCTTCGGCAATACCTGTCCCCGTATCAATAACTTGAAAGTGCAGAGAAACTTGTGTTTCGGACTTGTCCAACACGTCTACTTCTAACGTTACCGAACCGGAGTCGGTAAATTTAATCCCATTGCCCAGCAGATTAAGCAAAACTTGTCGCAGTCGCTTGTCATCAACGGTTACTCCCTCCGGTAGTCGGGAACTAGCTTGATAGAAAAAATCAATCCCCTGACTTTCTGCTCGAACTTTGCACATTTCCACCACGCTTTGCAAGAGAGAAGGAAGATGGATAGGGGTTGGCAGCAATTCGAGTTTACGAGCTTCAATTTTAGAGAGATCCAATACTTCGTTAATCAAGTCGAGGAGGTGAGAACCGCATTGATAAATAAGATTGACTCCATTGCGCTGTTTCTGGGACGGAAGTTGGCTGCGTTCCAAAATTTGGGCATAGCCGAGAATCCCATTGAGAGGCGTTCGCAGTTCGTGACTCATGCTGGCGAGAAAATCGCTTTTGGCTTGATTGGCGCGATCGGCTTCTTCTTTTGCGATCGCCAATTCTGAGGTGCGTTCTGCTACCCGTTGTTCCAATTCGTCATTAGCTTTGGTCAGTTCGAGGGCAGCTTGACGATTCTCGCTGACAATCGCGCAGAGCATGTAACCCGTCAATCCCACCACCAAAATAAATGATTGCAGCAAGATCAAGGATTGTGTGAGATCCTCGCGCACAAAAGGGCCAAAACCTTGCCGCGTGGCGACAATAGCGATGCCATCAATTATAAAAACCAGCAAAGTTGATTCTTGCTGCCGAAATCGGAACGCACACCACATTAAAATCGGAAGAGCCATGTATTCGAAAGCATATGACTGCCAAAAGGAGAGATAGCTAATCCCGATGGTTGTACCCAGGAGTAGGGCAAATTCTCCGATCTGCAAGCTTCCCCATCGCCGCCTGTTCTGCCAATGTGCCCAACTCAATAATGCGGGAGTTACGATGGTTGACCCTCCCAAAATGGCAACGTACCAAAGTCGCCAAGTTGTCATAAAATCACTCCAAGGTGAAATTCCGTGCAGACAGAGAACTCCGGTAGCTAGGGTAGAACTGATTGCCGTTAACCCCAAGACAATTGCCAAGAATTTAAAAAAATCTTGAGAACGGTCGAGCAATTGATGATGTCCGATCCAACGTTGAATTAAAAATCCGAGGATCAAAATTTCGCTGCCATCCACCAAGCTTATCGATGCGATCGCAGAGGCAGTTTCGTAAAAGAGGGAATTCCCGACAATCTCAGCTAAGAAGAGTGCCGGCCAAATCCGCCATCCGAAAATCAGAAGAGAGGCCAAATAGAAACCCGATGTCGGCCAAATGGCACTGGCTTCACTCGTATCGGATAAATAGATCGACATTTTGGCCAATCCGTATTGAACGATCGGCATGATGAAACAAGCCAGTAAGGTGACGCGATCGAAGGGAGATTTGGAGATAAAGGGAACCTTCATATATTTGATTGCTTAGAAGTTTGGAAGCATGCCTAACCCAATGCAGATGCGCTAATTGTCTCAGCTTGCGAATCTCATGGGGAAATCGGAATGGCGATCGCAAATTTCGTTCCTTTCCCTAATTCTGAGGTGCAGGTTAGGGTGCCGCCGTGTGTTTCTTCGATAATCTGACGGGCGATCGCCATGCCTAACCCCGTTCCTTTCCCCACCCCTTTGGTGGTAAATCCTTGCTCGAAAATTTTCGCTCTCACTTCTTCAGGCATTCCCGTCCCGTTATCGGTAATTTGAACCATGACGTTATTTTCGGAGGGAACCCATTCCGTTGCAATGGTAATGCGATTGGGGGCTTTTTCTATCTCTGCAAAGGTTTTTCCTTCATTGCTTTCATCAAGAGCATCGATAGCATTAGCAATCAAATTCATAAATACCTGATTGAGTTGTCCGGGAAAGCATTTCACTGCGGGAAGTTCGCCGTAATTTTTCACAATCTCAATGGCGGGACGGTGTTCATTGGCTTTGAGGCGATATTTCAAGATTAATAAGGTGCTATCAATACCTTCGTGCAAATTAAATTCGGTTTTGGTCGCCGTATCGGTACGGGAGAAGGTTCGCAAGGAGATGCTGATGTTCCCGATGCGCTCGCATCCCGTTCCCATTGATGCAATAAGTTTTGGGAAATCTTCGGCAACAAAATCGAGATCGAGTTCTTCTAATTCTTCAGCAAGTTCTGCATCAGGAGACGGGTATTTTTGTTGATAGAGTTCGAGGGCATAGAGCAAATCTTGCACATACTCTTGTGCCGCGTTCACATTCCCTCCAATAAAGCCGACGGGATTATTAATTTCGTGAGCAATGCCAGCGACTAGATTACCTAAGGTTGCCATCTTTTCATTCTGCACCAGTTGCAATTGTGCCTCTTGCAAGTCCTTGAGTGCTTGTTGTGCCTGTTGGTAAAGCCGTGCATTGGTTAAAGAGATTGCTGCTTGGGCGCAGAGTGCATCCAATAACTCTACGCGATCGCTTGTAAAGGCATCGGCGGTGATGGTATTTTCTAAGTAAAGAATGCCGATTAAATTTCCTCGTTCCAACAGAGGCATACAGAGCAAACTTTGAGGGGAGAAGCGCAGTAAATAGTTATCGGCAGCAAATTGAGTTTGTGCGGTTTTGGCATCTAACAGGGCGGTTTCTGTGGTGCGTCGAACATAGTTAATCAGTCCTGCGGGCAAATCTGGATAGTCATCCAGGGGAATAGATTGATGCACCGAATCGAAGTGTAAGTCGTCGTTGTCACGAGTGGCGATCGCTTCTATAATCAATCCAGTTTCGCTGGTTAATAATAAAGCCCCTTTGGTAGCTCCAGCATTTTCGAGGATAATCTTCATGAGAGTCGAGAGCAAGGGTTCGAGTTCGATTTCGACCGAGAGAGTTTGAGAGGCTTGTAAGAGGGAAGAGAAATCGAGAAGGTCAGAAATGTTGGCTATGGTTGCGGTTGGGGAATGAGCATGACTAGTTAGTTTAGAAATGCTGACTTTTGAAGATAAAATGGGGACATCGCTCTGCAAAATAGGCTTTAACAGTTCGGGATAGCGTTGTTCGAGATCGTCTGTTTTTGCTTTTGCTCCCCATTGTGCATAGCAATAGTAGGCTTCTTGCATATAGACCGAAGCTTCTTTTTCTCGTCCCCAGGTTCGGTAAAATTTAGCAAAGAGTTCATTGGCGAGAGCTTCTTCTTGGATATAGCCATTTTCTTTCGCTCCAGCTATGGCGCGATCGTACATCTCTATGGCTTCTAGTTTTTGACCGAGAACGCAACATTTTTCAGCTTCCACAAGCTGATACTTATGGAGGTGGTTCATTGGTGCCTCGAAGCCCCATTTATATAGTTTTTCCCGATTCGTTTTGATGGACCCTAAGATTGATGATTCTGTTGCTCCCTCAGAATCACGACATAGTTGTAATTGTGTCAAGGCATCGTAAAAATAAACCAACGGATGGTAAATCAAACCGATCATTTGATATAAATTTGCCTTGGTCTGCTCGCCTAGAGTAACAGCTCGATCATACTCACCCAAGAGGTAACAAAGAATCAATTGATGTAAGTTGTCTTCAAAGGTAAATACACCTTCACTGTTGGCTTTGGGCTGATGGATCTCTCCTATCAGTTCACAAGGATTCTCAACCTTTCCGAGTAAATTGACAGCAGCCTGGTGATAAATTTGATGAGAATCCAGGTTGTGTTTTTGATTGAGCTGCTCCATGACTTGACCGTAGCTTTCCATCTCTGAGACAAGCTCGCCGAGAGGCAAACCGCAAAAATAGGCATGGGCGCAATACACTTGAGCGCAAGCTGTTGCTGTTTCTAAATCTCCTACCGATAAACTGAGTTGATATGCTTCTAGCATGGGTTGCAATGTGTGATGCAGCGAGTCTCGCCAATGAGTGATGAAGAGATAGCAATAAAATAGAGTTTTTGCCACAATCATTGGAGAGGGATTTGTTTCCAGGAGACTAAGAGCTAATTGTCCAAACTTATACCCCTCTGCTGTTTCCTTACCTCCTACACACAAAATTGTTCCATAGCTGGCATAGGCAAAGGGAGATGTATCAGTATTGCCATATTCAAGAGCAAGGTTGACCTGCTTTATGCTGATGAGTGATAGAAGATGAGGGTTTACCAGTCCTGCGGGGATAGACATTCTCGTCAAGATATCCAAACGTGCTTTGATCTGGGGGGAGTTCGTCAGTGGTAATGCGGCTAGTTCTTGAATAGATCGCTGTGCCAATTTGTCAGCAATCAATTGCTGCTCTTGGAGAAAATCATCTTCTGTGGGATTTTCGGGAATGTGAATGTCTAGCTGGGCCAGCATTTCCCGTCCAACTTGCATAGATTTTTCGAGCTGATGTTGGGCGGCATAAGCTTGTATCTTGATTTCATAGATTTTGACTCGATCGAGAACATTTTTAGCGTTGTGTAAGACTTCTTCTGCACAGGATTCCATTTGTTTGAAGTCACCTTGTAAAAAGGCAATCTCTGTTGCCAGTTCATAAAGATTCTTGGCGAACAAATGATTATCTTGCCAGCAGCAAGCTGGAAGCAGATTAATGACAACGTCAATATATTGTCTAGCGGCTTCATAAGCGATAGAAGCTTTGGCTTTGAGCGCAGCATCAAAATTCAGTTGAGCTAATTCCTGACGTTGTTCGGGTTCGACGATCGACTCGACTGCATAATTGAGTTGGTTAGCAATTTCAAATAGATAGGCTTCCCGTTGAGTTGCTGAGGTGTTGTGTAAGAGTAACTGACCGATTTTGAGATGAGTTTCTTGTTTGCGCTCTTCTGCAATCAAAGAATAAGCAGCTTGTTGAACGCGATCGTGCAGGAAGCGATAATTGACAGTTATTGTCTCAGTCGAACCCGAATCAATCTCCCCTTGGAAAAACTTGTAAGCTTCGCTAATCGGTAAGATCGTGCCTTCTTGCAGCGCACTCCAAAGCTTGCTCGCTACTTCCTCAGAAGGAGTTTCACAAACCACAGCCAATGTCTCTAGATCGAACTGGTTGCCAACACAAGCGGCTAACTTCAACACCTCTTGCGTTGCTGCAGGTAATTTCTGCAACCGTCCC
>Ga0207422_1001689_pt1 | contig 38699 bp, 29 predicted proteins | sample MarCyaLeptolynsp_FD_187757 | JGI IMG/M metagenome (GOLD analysis project Ga0207422, IMG submission 187757) | Marine cyanobacterial communities from Panama - species 1 Leptolyngbya sp. (SPAdes) | ecosystem: Environmental > Aquatic > Marine > Unclassified | place: Panama: Panama City | collected... | reverse complement strand
ATAAGGCTGACCCGGCGCTGGGCGGTGAGGGGCAGGTTGCATTCCTTCAAGATCTTTGGCTTGCCCTTTGCCGTGTGCACCATCGCAACAACCACGTGTTTCGCGCCGGCAACCAGGTCCATGGCGCCGCCCATGCCGGGCACCATCTTGCCGGGGATCATCCAGTTGGCGAGATAACCGCGCTCGTCGATCTGGAGCCCGCCGAGAACGGTCATGTCCAAGTGACCGCCGCGGATCAGGCCGAAGCTCATCGCGCTATCAATCGAAGCCGCGCCGGGAACGGCGGTCACGAAGCCGCCTCCGGCATCCGTCAGGTCCGGGTCCTCCATGCCTTCGGGAGGACGGGCACCGAGACCGATTACCCCGTTTTCAGCCTGGAAGAAGACGTGAACTTCCTTCGGCAGATAGTTGGCAACCATCGAAGGCAGACCAATGCCGAGATTGACGAGCGTATCGGGCTCAATTTCCTGAGCCACACGCCGAGCGATGATTTCCTTAGCTTCCATCGGGCTGTCTCTCCAGAAGATAATCGACAAGAATGCCGGGGGTCTTCACGCTGTCCGGCGAAATGACACCGATCGGTACAATGGTGTGCGGTTCGGCGATTACCGTTGCACCTGCAAGCGCCATGATCGGATTGAAATTGTGTGCGGTGAGCGAGTATTCCAGATTGCCAACGTAATCCGCCTGATGTGCCGCAATCAGCGCAAAATCGCCAGGGATCGGCTCTTCCAGAAGAAAGTCCTCACCATTTACCGACACCGTCTGCTTGCCGTCTGCCACCAGCGTTCCAATGCCCGTCGGCGTCAGGATGCCGCCAAGCCCGACACCGGCTGCCCTGATCCTTTCGACGAGCGTTCCCTGTGGAACCAGGTCGACTTCGATCTCGCCGGAGATCATTTTCTGCTGGGTTTCGGGATTGAGACCGATATGAGAAGCGACCACTTTGGAAAGACAGCCAGCTGTAACAAGTTTGCCGATCCCGCGGCCCGGCATCGCGGTATCGTTCGCAACAACGGTCAGGTCTTTTGCTCCCTTGTCGACGATGGCGTCAATCAGCCGGTGGGGTGACCCAACCCCCATGAAGCCGCCGATGAGCAGCGTCGATCCATCGGGAATGAGCTCGGCTGCCTCCGCGGCCTTGATCGCGTGTTTCATGGTGCGTCCCTGCAATTCGACCCGTTAGCAGGACGTTAGCGTCTGAAACGCCTCGTGAAAAATGAAAATTGTGCGACGCAGTGGTACTACTGAGGCGAGCGGCAACTGCATTTGGGCAGAAGCGGCTGGCTACATGCCAGGCGTTTCAAAAAACCCGGCTCCGTAGTCCGCGGCAGCGAGTATCTTGTCGCTTGGCTGGCCCAGGCGTGCCAAGGCATTCAAGCCCAAAAGGCACGACACCGCGAACGCTGCGAGATCACGTGCCTTGTCTTCGCTTAGGCTGTCATCGCGGGCGAGCGTATCGAATATGCGCTTTTCGAGCATGCCCATGCGTTCACGCGCAATGGCCGCATCGTTCGTTTGCTCGCTCACCGTATTGCCTGATGAGGTCAGAAGAAGACATCCGCGCGGGATATTCCGGCTCATGAATGTTCCAACGTGACGGATCAACCCGGCAACGGCCTGGCGCGGGTCTTGAGTACTGTCCATATGGGACAAGCCAAGCTCGGTTGCCTCGTGCCAGTATTTTTCAAGGATCGTCGCAAAGACATCGTCCTTGGAGCCAAACGTTGCGTAGAAGCTGCCTCTCTTGATCCCGGCCGCCGCCTGCAAGTCGTCAATGGACGTGTTCTGGTATCCCTTCGTCCAAAAGACATCCACGAAGGCATCCAGAGCTTTGTCCATGTCAAAGGATTTGGGGCGTCCGGCCATTTTTCCTCGTTCTGAACAGGCTCCGGCAATCGGGGTCGCCGGAGCCTGTGCGCTTATGCAGCTGCGGTCGCAGCCGGTTTCCAGTCGAATTTCTGAAACGGAGCATCAACCGGTGTGTCCGCCAGATGATTGACGTAATTTGACATGACTTTTTGGGCAACGCCAAGGATGACGTCAAGAACATGCCGCTTGGTGTAGCCCGCCGCCAGAAATGCCTCGACATCCGCATCGGAAACGACGCCGCGCTGGCGGACCACTTTCAGGGTAAACTGGCGAAGTGCCTCCAATTTCGCATCAGCGATAGGTGCCGCATTTCTAAGCGCTTCGATGATGTCACTATCAACTTTCTGCATATGCGCAATCGCCGTATGGGCGGGGACACAATAGTGGCAGGCATGCTCGACGTTGATGGTCATCCAGACGACCGTTTGCTCGACCGGTGTCAGGCTTGACTGCTGGAACAGCTCATGGAGCTTTTGGTAGGCCTCCAGATGTTGCGGGGATTCTGCCATGACGGCATGCAGATTGGGGATCATGCCGAAAGCTTTCAGCGAACCGTCCAGTAGCGGTTTGCTGTCCTGCGGGGCGGAGTCCTGAGTGTGAAGCGTGAAGTCGGTCATTTGCATCTCCTGTTGCGGTGGTCGCATCTGTTGTGCCGATCATCGGCAAACGCGATATAGGTATTCTGTACTGAGTAGTCAAAAATTAATCGACGAAAGAAAACGGCATAAATCTGCGCGTTTGTGCCAACTTCAATCAAACGTGATCAGGATCGTGCCATGCTCCGCCTGGGAGCTCTCGAAGGCCGAAGAGCAGCGACACGCTTGCAAGACGCAGATGTGCGTACGGCCCGCAGATCGACGCTGGAGCTGCAGGAGATGCGGCTTGGAAACATCATAACTTCTTATGGAAACAGGCCGATCGGCTCTGCCTTTGCTTGACCTTGGTCCGAAAGCCACTTAAGTCCGCAAGCGCCAGTCGGCCGGACAGCCGCTGCCGCAAGTGCCGAAAGGCCGCGGGGGAGGAAAGTCCGGGCTCCAAGGAAACACGGTGCCGGGTAACACCCGGCGAGGGCGACCTCAGGGAAAGTGCCACAGAAAGCAAACCGCCCCGGCGTGCCGGGGTAAGGGTGAAAGGGTGGGGTAAGAGCCCACCGCGCGGCTGGTAACAGCAGCGGCATGGTAAACCCCACCGGGAGCAAGACCGAATAGGGACAGCGCGGCTCCGGGAGCAATCCCGGGCCAGGCCGGTTTCCAGGCCAGTTGTCCGGGTTGGTTGCGCGAGGTGCCTGGCAACAGGCGTCCCAGATGAATGGCTGTCGCGTCCGCGAAAGCGGGCCATACAGAACCCGGCTTACAGGCCGGCTGGCCTTTTTTGTTGTTCATCCCGCCGAATATTGCGGCGCGCTTGCCAGAAACGTTCCGTAGGCATCCGCGTCCGGATAGGAAAACTGCTCGGCAATCGGATTGGAGCGCTTCACTTTGGCTGCGCCCATGTCCGAAAGCAGCTCATCGAAGTGCCGGAAATGGAATGGTGCAGAACAAAGACCACCATAAACCTTTGCTGCGGGGCGCTCCGTTCGGCGCCACACCAGCATGTCATCGATGTTCTTCTTCATTTCCTCTGCGCTGGGCTGCTTTGCAAGCTTGCCGTCCGCGTAGCGCACCAGCCAGTTTGCGATCATTTCAGCCGACAAGATCGTGCAGAAGCTGGAGTTGAAGCCGACAAATCCCATGTCCGGCAAATCCGGGTTCACGGCAAGACGGTAGACACGATACTGTCCGTCCGGCTCGATCAGCTTGTCCTGAAATTCCTGTGCCAGATAAGGAACGCCGAGTTTCCAGCCGACGGCCAGGATCGACACGTCGCAAGGCACCCGATCACCGTTGGTGAGAACAACTTCGCCGTTCTCATAGCGATCATAGGTTCCTCTGATCGGTTTGATCGAGCCATCCTCAAACCCTTCAAACAGGCCCGGCGTCACGATCGGCAATGAGCAGGAGGCGTCCTTTTCAATCGGAACATCAGGCACCATGTCCCACTTCTTCAACTTGAGCTGAAGCTTGAGTAGGGTCTCAAGGCCGCGGAAATTCGCCCAGATCAGCGGTTTGAAAGCTGTAAACATTGCTTTGCCGAGAGGTGTACCGCCCCAGCCGTTGAACTGCTGTTCCTGAGCCCGCATGTACAACAGCCGTTTGAAATTGATCCCGCCGACATAGTAGGGCACCCGCCAGACCGGTTCGCGGTAGACAAGTGTCACGGATTTCGCGCCGTTCCTGGCGGCATTGACAACGATATCGGTGGCGGACTTGGAACCTCCGAGAACGACAATGTTCTTGTCCCTGACCAGTGCCGGATCGGTATATTCGGAGCTATGCATGACCTCGCCGCCGGCGGCCGTGAACGCGTCCTGACCCGGATGGGTGAGGATGTTCTTGTCCGAGAACTGACCGGTGCAGACCGCAACGAAATCAAAGTCCTGTGTCCAGGTATTGCCGGCTGCTTCCAGCTCAAGCGTCCAGCCGGGCAGGCCATCTTGCCTGCGGTCCATGGAGACGACATTGGTGTTTAGCTGAAACAGCCGTGCCAATTTGTGCTTGGCGGCATAGGCATGAAGGTAGGCATGCACCTGCGTGCCTTTGGGCCATTCGGGGTAGTCCCCGGGCATGGCAAGATCGGTATAGCGGTAGAGATCTTTCGGCGATTGGGTCTGCACATCGGGATAGGACCGCGAGAGTTCCCACACACCTCCGAAATCGTGGCTTCGTTCAAAACCGAAAACCCTGTGCCCACGTTCGTCAAAGGCCTTGGCGGCGGCAAGACCGCTCACACCGCCACCGATAACGGCAACGTTCTTGCGTTTCGTCATGGTCAGCTTCCTCCTGTTCGTACCTGCGTTTCAGGCCTGGTCCGGTGGTGGAAGAAAATCGACCTCGTGCAATGCTGAAAGCCTGACAAGTTCCTGAGGGTCGGTGATGCCGTCGAGCGCTCCGAAGAGATCGAACAGCTTTCGTGCCGGAGCGACCCCAAAGACGCATGTCGCTGTCTTGCCGGAGCGATTGAAGATCCCGTGCGCTTCACCCATCGGCATGCGCACCGTGTCGCCGGCCTTCGCCGTATGAGTCTGTCCGCCCATCTCCACTTCAAGTTCACCGTCCAGCATGACGATCCACTCGTCCTGTGTGGGGTGAATATGGGGCGGCACGAACGTGTCCGCAGGGACAACGGCGTGCCAGATGAAGGCGTTGGTGGAATGAACCTTGGGTGTGTAGGTGTGACCGACGACGTTCCAGCTTGTGCCGTCGAGACCTGCCTCGGCAGATGTGATGCCAGCTCCGTTTTGCATTTTGTTCCCCTCACTCATGCGGTGTGTTGGCGATAAAATGCTAAGCGAGACCGGCGGATTGGTTTTATCCGGAATGCGAAAAAAACTGACCCGGTGCATTAAAGTGCCGCAGTGCAGGTTTTCAAATACTTGAATGAAACCGTGGACGGAGGCATCCTTTGGGCATGTCCGTGACAGACCACAGACCTCCACTCAGCGACTTCCGGTGCTTTCAAACATATGACGTTGACGAAGCACGCGAGATCGTTGCGCGGCACTTTTGCAGCCACCGGCTGGAGCGACGATCCGCCTCTGACCGGTTCGACGCGTGTCAGAACAGGGTCCCAGGCAAAAGACTTTCGCTGAACTACATCCGGTATGGCGCCGACGTGACCATCGATCCGGGCGAGTTATCGCATTTCTATCTGATACAGATCCCGATAGCCGGGACGGCCCAGGTGAGGAACGGGGTCCGGTCGGTTTATTCGACACCCTTCATGGGATCTGTGCTCAATCCCGACCGAAGCACCACCATGCAGTGGCACGAGGGCTGCGAGCAGGTGCTGGTGCAGATCGAAAAGACTTTCATGCAGGAGGTCGCAGTTCGGATGGCCGGAACGGACCTCACGACGGTGCGCTTTGCGCCGGAACTTGATATGCAAAATCCGTCCGTTGCTGCCTGGGCGCGACTGTTACGCGGCCTTTACGGAGCCGCGGAAGATGGAGAAATATTCCACCTTCCCGAAGAAACGCATCAGCGCTTGTTGGAAGAAACGCTCGTGACGTCTTTGTTGCAGGCTCAACCCAGCACGGTTTCACCGCTGCTCGGCCGAGGTCTCACCGGCGCTGCACCGGCAGTTCTGAGGCGGGCGCTTAATTTGATCAACGAACGGTTTGAAGACGATCTCAGTCTCCTGGACATCTGCGCTTATGCCGGCACGACACCCCGCAATCTGCAGATCCTTTTCAAGCGCGAGCTGGGCTGTAGCCCGATGGAGAAATTGCAGGACGTCCGGCTGACTTACGCCCGCCACCTGTTGCTGTCGCAAGGCGGCAACGCGTCCATCGCAGACATTGCAGCGCATTCGGGGCACAGGCATGCAGGGCGGTTTTCCGTCAGCTACAAGGCACGATTTGGAGAGTCGCCTCGCGATACCTTGCGCGGTCGCCCTTTCGGCTAAAGGGTTTGGATCTGGGGCTACCGTAAAGTAGATCACCTACGGCGTCAGGAGAGCTTTCTGGGAATGGAGCGTTTCCAGGTCGCTTCGTGCAACACCGATCCGTTCCAGCGAACCAACAAGACACCGTCGAGAGAATAGGTGTCCTCGGTGCAGCGGGCCTTAAGGGTCGAGTCAATATGCGCTGTGCCATCCGGCCGCTCGAACCGCATCCGATGCCGGAAGCCGCATTTTGCAGACAGTGGATCGTCCGGGTGGAGGTGCATATCACCGTTTGTTTCATAGGCGAATGTCGTGTTGATCGCATCATGGCGCACTGCGGTCTCACCTTGGTGCCAACCACTGGATAGCCCGCCGTTTTCGTCGTCATACCCGTAGCGTGAAAGTTTCGGGGCAGCGAGAACCTCGTGTGACTTCTGGGCCGGAAGATCTTCCGGCTGGGGCATGTCTGCTTTGAGCGCAGTCGCTTTGCCTGCACAGCAGGGCACATCCAAAAAGCCTTCCAGTATCCGGACAGAACCCTGTTCGGGCGGCGTCCAGACAAGCGGCCAGTAAGAGGTCCCGATGGCAAGCCTGATACGGTGCCCCTTGGCAAAGCGATAGGCCTTGGTGTGAAACCTGATGCGGATTTCCCGAGGCGCGCTGCCAAAGGACGTATCCGGTTCATCCAGCTCATCGTCCAGCGCAAGATTTCGAACAGCCAAGGCAACGCGGTTCGAGCGTCCGTCTGGCGCGACATCGCACAGCCTTAGGCAGAGCTGGCTGCGATCGAATTCCGCAGACACTGTCAAAGTCACTTCGGCGCTGCCGAACAGGATGAGGTCCTCATCCAGGGTGGGGGTGTCGAGCGCAAGGCACCGTGCGTCGTCTTCGGACTGGTCAAGCGGGAGGCCGCCAAAGCGCCCGAAATATCCGGTGTCTCCGGATGCCTGGCCAACGCCAAGATCGGGCTCGACGTCGAAAGTTTCACTCGACGGACTGTGTGACAAGCCGCCTGATGAGAGAAACAGGCGCTTGAGAGTGGTTTCGCTGCGGGCCGGGCCGCTTTCAATCCAGTGGCCCTTGCGCGTGTCGATCACATCCGCAGGCTCTTCAAATTCGCGCAACCACACCCGCAATCGTGGCCAGTCGGGAACGGTTTCGTGCCTGAGGCATTGCTCCCACCATTCCAGTGCCAGGCTCTGAAATCCAATTCCCGGCCCGGGATGTGCCTGATCGGGATAATGGTGACCCCATGGGCCAACGATCCCCCAAACCAGGTCAGGCCTGGCATCGACGAGTGACATAACGGAGTTTGAGTAACGATCCGACCAGCCGCCGACTGCTAAAACCGGGCAGGACAGCCGGTCTGTCTGATACTTGACGGAGCCGTGCCGCCAGAAGGTACCGCGCGCTTCTTCTCTGACCCAGTTTTCAACCGGGAAAGTCAGCGTCTCCAGCCGGGTCTTCCAGCGGGCCATCCAGTCCGGTCCCACATGTTCAGACGGCGGGGAGGCGAGAATGGCCGGAAGTGTTGCCCCCCATTCGAAAGTGTCCGTCAGAAGACAGCCACCTTTGTGGTGAATGTCGTCTTCATATCGATCATGCGTTGCACAGACGGCGATAACGGCCTTCAGCGCTGCCGGTGCATCGATACTTGCCTGAAGGCTTGCCGTGCCACCCCAGGAGGTGCCGAACATGCCGACGCGGCCATTGCACCAGGATTGACCGGCGATCCAGTTGATCATGTCGCGCGCGTCGGCAAGTTCGGTTTCGCAGTACATGTCCGGCATGTCGCCTTCACTGTCCCCCGACCCACGCATGTCGACCCTGAGACAGGCATAGCCGTGTTCAGCAAAGTAGGGATGGTTCCTTTCGTCCCTGGCTCGAACCATGTCATGCTTGCGGTAGGGAATATATTCCACGATCGCGGGAACCGGCTGTTCGTGTGCCCCGGCCGGCAGCCACAAACGGGCCGCAAGGCGTGTCCCATCCGGCATCGGAATCCAGACGTGTTCGGTCTCGTGCACGCGGTGAATGCCAGTGAAATGCTTGTTCATTGTGATCCGGGTTTCAGTTCACTTCGGGGCGCCCGGTCTTGAGCGCCCCGCTTGAAACGTTAAGACTTGAACCACCAACGCCTCGGCAGGCGGCTGTCGTCCATCCTGCGTGTAACGCCAACTGCACCGTGCCCGAGCTTGTCGGATTGGCCGATCAGGATATTCGCGAAAGCAAGAACGGCGGTGCCGCTCTCTTCCCAGAAAATACGTTGGGCCTCGAAGTACATGTCGCGGCGCTTGTTTTCGTCGGCTTCGGACCGGGCGGCAACGAGCAGGTTGTCGAAGGTCTCGTTTCGGAAGGCGCTTGAGTTCCATGCAGAATCGGATGTGTAGGTTGAACTCAGCATCCAGTCCACGGTTGGACGCCCGTTCCAATAGACCATGCACCACGGCACCTTGAGCCAGACCTCCGACCAGTAGCCATCGGCCGGGCGGCGATCGACGGTGACATTCATGCCTGCGTTTGCCATGGAGTTCTGCATGAGCAGTGCGGCATCCACTGCACCGCCAAAAGCGCCGTCACTTGTTGCCAGGGTCAGATCGGCGCTCTCAAGGCCGGCTTCCTTCAGGTGGAAGCGTGCCTTGTCCGGATCGAATTCACGCTGTTCCAGCTGGTCGTTGTAGAATTGTTGTCCGCGGCTGATGGGAAGATCGTTTCCGGTCGTCCCGAAACCGCTTAGCACCTTGTCGACAATTTCCTGACGATTGATGCCCCACTTCACGGCCTGGCGCAGATGGGAATTCGTGAACGGATCCATATCCGCGCGCATGTCGCAGGTGAAATGCTGGGTGGCCGGAACCTGAACCAGTTCAAAACCCGGTGCCTGCGCGAGACGGTTTGCGGTCTTCGTTTCAGGCGAGCCGATGGCGTGCAACGTTCCGGACAAAAGACCCGACATCCGAGAGCCCGGATCGGTGATGTTCAGTATCTCGACGTCATCGAAGTGCCCCTGATCGTCCCGGTAGAAATTGGCATGCTTGCGTCCGAGGTAGCGCACGCCCGGCTCCCAGTCTTCCTTGACGTAGGGGCCTGTGCCGATCCCCGACGCCCAATCTTCATTTCCTTCCTTGCCGATGATCATCGCATATGAGGAAAGGTGGGACGGCAGGTCGAAGTTGATCTCTTTTTGCTTGATCAGAACCGTGTCGGGGCCGTCGGCGCGCAGTTCCTCGAAGTTCTGAACGATTTGCTGTGCTTCTGCGACCCGGTTGTCCTTGTTCAGGTGACGATTGAGCGACCAGACAACATCATCTGCTGTCAGGGTTTTTCCGTCATGAAATTCAACGCCCTTGCGCAGCTTGAATGCCCAGGTCCCATCGGAATTGCTCTCCCAGCTCTCCGCAAGGGAGGGAACCGGAGCGCCTGCATCGTCGATCTCCGTGAGGGTGTCGAAACTTGAGAGAATTGAAAGTGTCGGATGGTCCGCCCCGTTCATTTCAATCGGATTGAAAGTGTCCGTGGTCGCGCCGCCATCGGCGCCGGCCTTCAATGTTCCGCCTTTTGCCGGTGTCGCTGCCCGGGCTTCGGACCAGACCCCACCCGCAAGTGCAATGGAGACGCCTGCACCGGCTGTGGTACGCATGAAATCGCGGCGAGAAACACCTGATGCGGCAAATGATTTCAGGTGCGCCAACTTCGAATCGTTCATGACTTTTTTCACCTTCTGGATTGGACTAGCGGACGCCTTTCTTTTGTTCTGAGTAGCGTCTTAAGTTTCATATTACGCTCAAAAAAGAATTTTTTGCAAAAATTCTTTTTTGAGCTCGTTATTGAAATTAGATTGTGGTCCGCTACCCTCGGGCGGAGTTTTCTTTGCAAGCGACGGGTTGAATATATGGCCGAGGCCGACAAGGTGGTTTCATTCGCTGAAAATCTGCTGTCTTTGGGCTCGGAAGTCCGCCAGCTGCGCAAGGCCCGGCAAATGACGCTCAAGGATCTCACCAAGGCGAGCGGTATTTCACTCAGTCATCTCAGTGCGATTGAACGCGGAGCGTCGAACCCTTCCATGGATGTGCTGGAAAGGCTCTCTGTCGCCCTTTCTGTGTCGCCCGACTGGTTTTTTGCCAGGCGGCCCGGTGCCGGCCCGATGGAACGCGCCTACGTCGTCCGCTCGCAAAACCGCCGCAACCTCAATTCGCTCTATGGGCAAAATGCATCTGAGCTTGGCTATACGGATTCGCTTCTGTCGAGTTCTGTCGGCGGTGAATTCTATATGGGTCTTGCGGTCTACGAGCCGAACTCCGAAACGCCTGATAACCGGCTGCAGAGGCATGACGGGGAGCAGCACGGCGTCGTGATCGAAGGCGAACTGGAAATCCAGATTGCCGACGAGATCATTACGTTGCGCGAGGGCGACAGCTACAGTTTCGATGCCCGTATTCCGCACCACGCGCGCAACCGAACCGACCGGATTTGCAAGCTGATCTGGGCTGTGTCTCCGGTGGTGATCCCAAAGGACCTTGCTGAAGCAGATGGTCTGAGCCAGCGAGTCGGCCCATCGGTTCAAGACTAAAGCCTCGCTGGCAGAACAGTTGCTATCATCAAGAGTTTTTTGTCGGCGCTTAATCCCTGATTGTGGTCGAGGGAAATTTTTTGGTTTGCGGGGGAAGGTTTTTTGCCTTGAGGTGTTTTATGTATTCGGCAGTTTTTCCTGTCCGTAAATTTGCGGAAATTGTGACGAAGTAGCCACCATATGGCCTTGAACATTTAATGTTTTGTCCATGTTGCTCTCTTTCTTCCTTTCTAGTCTTGAATCTTCCAATTCAATACAGGCGGGACGATAATGGAAGGAACTTTCGACGACTTTCTTGCTGCTTTGCTGGCATTTGAGTCCGGATGGGACAGGGACAGGTATAATGCCGGCGTGATCCAGGACTGGCAGCTGGACCAGTGGGCCGGTGGTGCCGTGGAGAGCCACTTTCCTCAATACAACAGTTGGTCGCAGTTAACCGACGTTGAGTGGGAGACCATGGCCTATCGCTCAATGAACTCACTCGGGTTCGTCGGGTTTCAGTTCGGGGAAGCGCTGCTGATCGACCTCGGTTACTACGACGACGACGTTTTCTATGGAAACGGGGCCGCTTCTAACACCTGGGACGGGACCTGGACGGGCAAGAACGGTGTGGATTCCCTCGAGGAATTCATGACCAAGGAGGCGCAAACCGTCGCGATCCAGGAGGCCTTTGGCTACAATTTGCAGGTCCTGGAAAACCAGCTGGGCAATAGTGGGCAATCGCTCAGCGACTTCATTGGTCAGACGGCGAGCTACACCCAGAACGGCCAAACCGTGACCGTCGAGCTGACGCTGACCGGCATTCTTGCGGCAGCGCATTTGCGCGGTGCCTGGGGAACGGCGTCTCTTCTTCAAAGCGGCGCCGTCAGCACCGATGAATACGGCACCTCAATCCTGCAATATATCGATCAGTTCGGAGGCTTCTCATCGCCATCCGTCGAGCAGATGATTGCCTTTTACGAAGACCGGTTGACGGGGGACGAGGGGCTCGGAACGCCAGGCGGGACACCCGGAACCGGTGGTACCGGCGATGGCGGCAGCGGTGGCAATGGCGGAGCCGACGTCACCGAAAACGACGCCGATGTTGTGATCACCTGGTCGTGGGGGCAGGACGCCGTGGTGAACGGGTTCGACCCGGCGACCGGCACGATCTTCATCGACTGGATCGGTGCGGGTGACCTTGAGGTCTCCGAAACGCCGGCGGGTGTCGTTTTTGCCGTACCGTCCAACAACCAGACGACAACACTTGCCGGCATCCAGCTCAGCGATCTCAGCGCTGACAATTTCACGATCCTCGACGCCACCGCGGCCGCGGAAGTGCTCAGCCTGGTCGGGGATGGTTCCGGTGGAACGGGTGACACTGACGACGGCACCGGCGACACTGATGATGGCACTGGTGACACTGACGATGGGACCGGTGACACCGATGACGGCACTAGTGACACCGATGACGGTACCGGCGATACCGATGACGGGACAGGCGATACCGGCGGTGGCGTGGCCGGAGACAACTGGAACGGAACAGCCGGTGTCACAGCTGCTTCAGCCACGCTCGTGATCACCTGGGCCTGGGGAACGAACCGGACGCTTTCCGATTTCGACCCTCAGAGCGACACCATCTTCATCGACTGGTTCGGTCCGGAAGCGATCGACGTTACAGAGAGTGGCGGCAAAGTCGTCTTCACGATGGCGTCCAACAACCAGACGGTCACGATTGAGGGCATTTCGCTGAGCGATCTCTCACCGGCGAACTTCACCATCATGAGTGAAGCAACCGGGCAGGAGATCCTCACTCAGGTCGGCACCGGGGATGGCGGCCCGGATCCGGTGGATCCTGTGGACCCTGTCGATCCCGTCGACCCGGTTGATCCAGTAGATCCAGTTGATCCGGTCGGACCGCAGATGATCATGATCATGCCGAACAGCCCGTCGCGGGTGATCGACGACTTCAATCCGGCAACGGACATGATCCATCTGGAAAGCGGGATTATCGCCGAGCGGCTGGAGTTCGGGGAATATCCGATCACGATCGCCGATGTGGCTGACGGCTTGACGGTTCGTGTCCTGACCCCGACCGGCGAAATCGCCAGCGAGACATTGCTTGTCGGGATCGACGCCGCGGATCTCAGCATGAACAACTTCATGGTGGCCGAAGAATCCGCACTCAACGAAGTCGCCAGCCTTCTGGGGCAGTCCATCGTGACGCCTGATACGGGTGGCTTCGATGTCATCTACGACGCAGACGGGTCAAACCCGCCGGTTCCAACCGGTGCAAGCGATCTCGGCGGGGTGAAATTCGCTGCTGATTTCGGCGCCGACGACATTATCGGGTTCAATCCGGCAACCGATGAAATCGACTTCGGCAATGCTTCGGTGCACGGGATGATCCTGAACATGACGCCAAACGGCGAGCCGGTGCTCGACAACCCCTGGGGACCGGACATGCAGATCCTCCAGGGCGTACAACTCTCGGAATTCTCGATTGAGAATTTTGGCGTGGTGGGAAATGAACATCTGCGGCAGGATCTTGGCGGGATCCTTTCCTGGATCACCAACGTCGGGCCGCGAGATGCAGACACGGTCTATATCCGGTCCCACGAATACGGTGTCTCGGAGGTCGTCAACGGCTTTGATCCGGCGACACAAAAGATAAGCTTTCTTTACTTCGGAACGCGTGAGCGGCTCAGTGTCGAGGATACGCCGGAAGGCATGGTGATCAGTTCGCTTCCAAGCGGACAGAGCTTCACGTTCCCCGGCGTGTCGAAAGCCGATCTCATTCCGGGAAATCTCGAATTCCACCACGACCAGGTGATGGAGGACAATCTGGAAGCGCCGTTCGGCATCGACCAGAATGATGTTTCCCTCGTCTCCCGTGCGGAACTACTGACCCCGGCTGCTCCTCCGGGTGAAACAACGGATGGTCATCAGGTGAGGGAAGGTGTCGGAGCAGTCGGGGGTCCAGACACGCCCGACACTCCGGATACGCCCGACACCCCGGATACTCCTGTGGTTCCACCGGTCAGCGACGACGACATCGTGCTTCAGAACGGGCCCGATACCGTGCTCGTGACCTGGGACTGGGGGCGCAAGTTTGCGGTCCAGGCCTTCAATCCGGGGGAGGACGTCATAAATTTCGGTAGCCTGTCAGCTTCGGATGTTTCGATCGGTGAGGTTGGCGGGGACCTGATGATAACGGTCGAGAACAATGGCGGTCACAGTTATCTGCTGGAGGGCGTGCAGGCGGAAGATCTGTCTCTTGCCAATCTGACGGCGGCTGACTGGAATTCGATTGTCACCGACTCCGGTGGCATTGCCGAACAACTGGCAGGTCTGGGGAATTCCGAATTGCTTACCTGATAGCCAAACGAGAATTTCTGCAAGGAACGCCGCGCCACTGCGCGGCGTTTTTTGTTCTCCACAGGTCATTGAGACTCAAGGATTACTGGGCAGTTTTTGCCGGGTTTGGCGGGGGCGGACACCAAAACCTCCGTAATCCTGCGAATCCGATTCTCGCTTTCTGTCAAGGCTTCATTAAACATGTTTCCACTAAGGTGGATCGACGGGGTCGTGCGCGATCAAATCGAGCCGGAATCCAGAGATTCCATTGACCGCCCATGTTTTCCCATGGTATCCCATAAGAACCCAGAAAGGGGAGTGCGGACCCATTTTAGCAGGGTTCGGGGCATCGGATTGACGGCTGGGCAGCGGCCGGTTTTGCAAATTGCATGTCCTTGGCCTGCTTTGGCCGCTTCTTCCCGGAGGTGATTTAGGGGATTTTGACGGGTGGGGACCCGTCTTGCGGGGATTTATGGCCGGCTTTGTTTCTCACTTTACCAACCGGCTGGATGCCAAGGGTCGCGTGTCGATCCCTGCATCCTTCCGCGCGGTGCTGGCGAGAGACGGATTTGAGGGCCTTTATTGTATCACGTCTTCCCATTGCGACGCCGTCGATGCGGGCGGCAATGACCTGCTCGCCGAGATCAACAAGCGCTCGGAGGCCTTTACAAAACTGTCTCCAGATCATGACGCGCTTGCCGTTGCACTGTTTGGAGCAAGCGAAAGCCCGAAAATCGACGGAGATGGCCGAATGACCATTTCCGACATGATCCGGGATCACACGGGCATTACCGACCACGTCACCTTCGTCGGGATGAATTACAAGTTCCAGATCTGGGAACCGGAAAAGTTTCGCGAGTATCGCGCAGAGGCCCAAAGGCGTGCGCTCGCGATGCTGTCGGGGCAAGCCCCCGCACCTTCACAGGGAGAGCCGTCATGATGGCGCTCGGCGACAGGGATGCAGCTTCTGCCGCTGGCGGACCCGGGCGTCACGTGCCGGTTCTCCTGAGTGAAGTACTGCACTGGCTTGAGCCGCAGCCTGGAGAGGTAATCATCGACGGCACATTCGGAGCGGGCGGCTACTCCCGGGCGATCCTCGCAAGAGGGGCTCGGGTGATTGGCATCGATCGCGATCCCGATGCGATTTCCGCAGGTCAGGCAATGGTCAAGGAGGCCGGTGGAGACCTGATTTTGGTTCCCGGGCAATTTTCGGGACTGGAAGACCACGCCCGTGCAAGCGGTTTCGATGCCGTGGACGGTGTGGTTCTCGACCTCGGTGTGTCGTCCATGCAGCTCGACGAGGCTGGGCGCGGATTCTCCTTCCTGCGCGACGGGCCGCTCGACATGCGCATGGAGCAGGCCGGCCCTTCAGCGGCGGATATCGTCAACAGTCTCCCGGTCAGGGATCTGATCCGTGTCATCGGCCTGCTCGGTGAGGAAAAGCGGGCGACTTCCGTCGCGCATGCGATTGACAGCGCGCGCAAGGAGAAACCGTTTTCGCGCACCCTGGAACTTGCGAACCTTATCGAAAAGGTGCTCGGTCGCTCGTCCAAGAAAGCGCAGATCCATCCGGCGACCCGCACCTTCCAGGCATTGCGGATCTATGTGAACGGAGAACTTCACCAGGCGGCGGAGGCACTTGGCGCTGCGGAGCGCATCTTGAGGCCCGGTGGACGCCTGGTTCTGGTGAGCTTTCATTCCCTGGAAGACCGGATCGTGAAGCGGTTCTTCCAGGATCGGACCCGAACCAGGGGTGGTGGGTCCCGTCATATGCCGGAGGAAGAGGTTCCACCGGCAACATTCGAGCTGATGACGCGCAAGGCGGTCGAGGCGGCTTCTGAAGAAACAGAGGCCAATCCGCGCGCGCGGTCTGCAAAGCTCAGGGCAGGGCGGCGTACGGATGCGCCGGCACGAGAACTGGATATCCATGCTGCCGGCGTACCGCGCCTTGCAGAGTTTCATGGGTTAGGGGGCTGAAGATGGTGCGAACGCTGAACATTCTGTTCATTCTGGCGGTCGTGATAGGAGCTGCGACGGTTTACGACATGAAACTGGCGGCGACGAAGTCGGCGGAGAAAGTTGCCGATCTCCAGCGTCAGATCGACGAGGAACGCGACGCTATCCGGCATCTCAAAGCCGAGTGGAGCAAGCTGAACAAGCCGGAGCGCCTTCAGGGTCTAGTGGAACGCTACAACGACTATCTTCAACTCGAAGCGCTCGACGTTAAGCAGATCGTGACGCCGGAAGAGCTTCCGGCCCGGCCCGTGATGCTCGAGCCGATCGGTGGCCCCAACCAGATGGGCGGTTATGCCGGCTCGTCTTCGGCAATCCAGTGAGGGGCTGACGGATGACGATGATAAGTGAACCGACAAGCTTCCTTCAGGTCAGACGCGCAAATCCGAAGATCGTGCGCGGTTCGGTGTCTTCCAGTGCCGTCAAATCCCGGGTTTATGTGGCCATGCTGGCTTTCGCCTGCGTCTTTGCGGCCATCGGGGGACGTCTTGTGCTTCTGGCGCAAATGGAAGAAGCGCCCTCCCGTGCCTGGATCTCCGCGCAGGATTCCGTTTCGGCCTCAAGGCCGGACCTGATCGACCGGAACGGCGAAATTCTGGCAACCGATATCAAGACCGCGTCTCTTTATGCCGAGCCGCGCAGGATCCTGGACGTCGACGAGGCTGTCGAGGGTCTGATCCGTGCACTTCCGGACCTGGACGAGAAACTGGTTCGCCGCCGTCTTGAAAGCGGCGCCGGCTTTGTCTGGCTGAAGCGGGAAATGACCCGCCAGAAGGCCGATGAAATTCATAATCTCGGACTGCCGGGGATCGGGTTCCTGTCCGAGAACCAGAGGTTTTATCCAGGTGGTCCGACGGCAGGGCACATTGTCGGGTCGGTGAATGTCGACAATCAGGGCCTTGCCGGAATTGAAAAGCACATCGACGACGAATGGCTTGGGGATCTGCAATCGCTTGGCTTTGCGTCTGGCCGAACCATGGAGCCTGTCCGGTTGTCGGTCGACCTGCGCGTCCAGCACGTAGTGCGCGACGAACTGGTCAAGGCCATGGAGCGCTACAGGGCAATTGCCGCTGCCGGCATCGTGCTTGACGCAAAGACCGGCGAAGTCGTCGCCATGTCCTCTCTGCCGGACTACGACCCGAATGACAGGTCGCAGGCGCTGGAGCGTGACCGGTTGAACCGCGCAACCGGCGGGGTTTTCGAAATGGGCTCGGTGTTCAAGGCCTTCACAACGGCAATGGCACTTGATTCCGGCTCCGTCACCATCAATGACAGCTTCGATGCGACCCGTCCGATACGGGCCGCCGGCCGCACGATTACGGATTTCCACGGGAAAAACCGCATCCTCTCGGTGCCGGAGATCTTCATCTATTCGTCCAACATCGGAACGGCGAAAATGATGCTGGCAACAGGTGTTGCTCGGCAGAAGGAGTTTCTCGAGCGCTTGCACCTGACCAGCCGGTTGAAGACGGAACTGCCGGAAAATGCCGCGCCATTGCTTCCTCCGAAATGGAACGAGCTGGCCGCGATGACCATCTCCTTCGGCCACGGCCTCTCGGTAACGCCGATGCAGACTGCCGTTGCCGCTGCCGCTGTCGTGAATGGTGGAACCCTGTTGCCGCCGACCTTCCTGCCAAGAAGCCCTGAAGAGGTTCAAGCGGTTGGAAAACAAGTCATTTCCCCGGAAGTCAGCCGCATGATGCGTTACCTGTTCCGCCTGAATGTCCTGTCTGGATCAGGGCGCCGGGCTGACGTTCCGGGCTATACCGTTGGCGGTAAAACCGGCACCGCCGAGAAGATCGAGAACGGCCGCTACGTGAGCAACAAGCGCCGGAACTCCTTTCTTTCGGCCTTCCCGATGGATGATCCGAGATACGTGGTGCTGGTCGTCCTTGACGAGCCGAAGTCGGAGCGCGAGGGGATTGGTGCAACGGCAGGTCTGAACACCGCGCCGACGACAGGCGCGATCATCCGGCGCGCTGCACCGATGCTTGGAGTGATGCCGCGTTTCGGCAAGGGGGATGAACCGATCGAGATTTCCTATTAAGGAGACATGAGGAAAGCAGTGGTCACCGGCGGGGTCGCAGCCGATTACCGGGATCAAAGCTTGCAGACGACGCACAAACCGAACGATCAGGTGTGATGGATCTTGAAACTCTTGCCGGCGGCATTGAATTGCCTGAGTCGGCGAAGGATCTGAAAATTTCAGGGCTCACGGCAGATAGCCGGAATGTAGGGCCCGGCTTCCTATTTGCCGCGTTCAAGGGTGCGGTCGTTGACGGGACACGGTTTGCGCCGGGCGCAGCGGAGGCTGGTGCCGTGGCGATCCTGTGCGCCGAAGACGCCGCTGACACTGTCCGAAGAAGCGTGCGGCAAGACGTTGCCGTCATTCCCGTGACGGAGCCTCGGCAGGTCTTTTCCAAAATGGCGGCACGGTTCCACGGTGCGCAGCCTGATATCATCGTTGCGGTGACCGGAACCGCGGGAAAAACATCTGTCGCCCATTTTGTCCGCCAGATCTTCCAGGCTGCAGGGCATCCGGCAGCCAGCCTCGGCACACTCGGAACGGTCAAGCCCGATGGCATCAGCTATGGCGGCCTCACGACACCGGATCCCGTTGCGCTTCACAAGGAACTTGCCGAACTCAAGCAAGAGGGGATCAATCACGCTGCGATGGAAGCGTCTTCCCACGGCCTTGATCAGTTCCGCCTGGACGGGGTTCGGCTGACGGCGGCGGCCTTCACCAACCTCGGCCGGGACCACATGGACTATCATCCGACCATGGAGAATTACCTGCAGGCCAAGCTGCGCCTGTTCAAGGATCTCTTGCCGGATGGCGGCATGGTCGTGGTCGATCCGGGCGAAAAGTATGCCGATCGCGTCCTGCAGGTTGCCGAAGACCGCGGCCTCCCGGTGTTTTCGGTTGGTGAGACCGGCACTGATCTGAAACTGACTGGCCTCAAACCAAGCGGCGCCGGTCAGGAACTGACGCTGCAGACCGCGCGCGGTGAATACAAGATCACATTGCCGTTGATCGGCAGGTTCCAGGTCTCCAATGCACTGATTGCCGCCGGTTTGGCGATTGCCGCCGGAACGGATATGGGCCTGGTCCTGCGCTCGCTTGAGAACCTGCAAGGAGCGCCGGGGCGGCTGGAACTCGCCGGAAAGACGGCGTCCGGCGGACTTGTGTTTGTCGACTATGCGCATAAACCCGATGCACTCGACAATGCCCTGGCCGCGCTCAAGCCGTTTGCGACCGGCAAGCTCGCCGTGGTTATCGGAGCCGGTGGTGACCGGGACCCCGGAAAGCGGGAGCTTATGGGGGCGGCCGCCGCTCGCCATGCGGATCTGGTCATTGTAACGGACGACAACCCGCGATCTGAAGATCCGGCAACAATCCGCAAGGCGGTTTTGTCCGGGGCACAAAATGCAATGGAAATCGGCGACCGGTATGAGGCCATTGCCGAGGGCGTGCACCGGCTCAATGCCGGCGATATCCTGTGTGTAGCCGGAAAAGGCCACGAAACCGGCCAGATTGTTGGCGACACAGTGATTCCGTTTTCGGATCACGACGCTGTGCAACGTGCCATCAGCCTTGAGGGAGACACATGAGCGAGCCTCTCTGGAAACTGGATGCCTTTGTCGAAGCTGCTGGCGGTAGCGTGAAGGGCGACGTCGGCACGGACATTACGGGAATCTCGATTGACAGCCGGTCGCTTGAGCCGGGCGACGCATTCATCGCCATCAAGGGTGACCACCTTGACGGACACGACTACGTGGAAGCTGCCCTCGAGGCAGGGGCCTCGCTCGCGCTTGTGGCGAGCAAAAAGCTCTCTGAATTGCCCGAAGACGGTCGTTACATTGCCGTTCGGGATCCACTTGAAGCGATGCGCAAACTCGGCGTTGCCGCCAGGGCACGCACGAATGCACGGATCATTGCCGTTACCGGATCGGTCGGAAAGACCGGCACGAAGGAAGCTCTGAAGCTGACGCTGGAACAATCCGGCAAGGTGCACGCCTCGGTCGCATCTTTCAACAATCACTGGGGCGTTCCGCTGACGCTGGCACGCATGCCGGAGGACACAAGATACGGCGTGTTCGAAATCGGCATGAACCACGCGGGAGAAATCTCACCGCTGGTCAAGATGGTGCGGCCTCATATTGCCATCATCACGACCGTGCAGCCCGTGCATCTGGAGTTCTTTGAGTCCGTTGAGAAGATCGCGCAGGCCAAGGCGGAAATTTTTGACGGCTTGGAGCCGGGCGGCATTGCCATTCTGAACAAGGACAATCACCAGTACGACCTCCTGAGGTTTCTTGCCGCGACCGCCGGTGTTTCTTATGTACAGACGTTCGGAGAAGATCCAAGCGCCGACAGTCACACCGAAAACGTCGTCGGATACGCGGGCGGTACCAGCATTGATGCGTCAATCCTGGGGACGGAAATCACCTACAAGATCGGCGCGCCCGGCAGGCACCTTGTCAAGAACAGCCTGGCCGTTCTGACAGCCGTCAGGGATGTTGGTGCGGATCTGGCCAAGGCTGGGCTTGCGCTCGACACGATGCGTCCTCCAAAGGGGCGGGGTCAGGTGAGCCTTCTTCAGCTCCCCGAAGGTGAACTCAGTCTGATTGACGAGAGCTACAATGCGAATCCCGCCTCGATGCGTGCGGCGTTGCAGGTGCTTGGCGAAGCCCCCGTGACGCGCCCGGGCCGACGGATTGCTGTGATCGGTGACATGCGTGAACTCGGCACCGAGGCTGACCGGCTGCATGCGGAATTGCTGGGTCCGATTATGGAGGCGCAGACCGACTCGGTTTACTGCGCGGGTCCGCACATGCACGCGCTTTGGCAGCAATTGCCGCGCGAATTGCGGGCGCATTACAGCGAAGAGGCAAAAGATCTGGAAGACGTCATTTTGAAGGACGTCAGGCCCGGCGATGTCGTTATGATCAAGGGATCGCTAGGAACCCAGATGGGGCCCCTTGTGGAGGCCTTGAAAAAGGAATATCCGCCCGCGGACGACACTGCGGCGGAATAAGGGATAGCTGATGTTTTATTTTTTGGGGCAATTCGCTGATCAGGTTTCCGCACTGAACGTCTTCAGGTACATCACGTTCAGAACCGGCGGCGCCATTATGACGGCGCTTTTTTTCGTTTTTCTTTTCGGGCCCCGGATCATTTCCAGTTTGAGGATCCGACAGGGTCACGGACAGCCGATCCGGGCGGACGGTCCGGAAAGCCATCTCCTCACCAAAAAAGGCACGCCAACCATGGGCGGGCTCATGATCCTGTCCGGGGCGCTAGTTGCAGCGCTGCTGTGGTCGGATCTGTCAAACCCTTATGTATGGGTGGTGATCGGTGTGACGCTCGGCTTCGGAGGCATCGGATTTTACGACGACTATCTCAAGGTCACGAAGTCGTCCCACAAGGGGTTCGGCGGCAAGGCGCGGCTTGGACTGGAGTTTTTGATCGCAGCGCTTGCAGCTTATGCCGTGACGGTTCTCGACACGTCTGAATTTTCCGAAGCAATTACCTTTCCGTTTCTGAAGGACTTCACGCTCAATCTTGGCCTGATTTTCATTCCCTTCGCTGCCTTCGTGATGGTCGGCGCGGGCAATGCGGTCAACCTGACGGATGGTCTGGACGGTCTCGCCATTGTTCCGGTGATGATTGCCTGTGCGTCGTTCGGCCTGATCGCGTACCTGTCCGGTAACGCGGTCTTCGCGAACTACCTTCAGATTCACCACGTCTCGGGCACCGGTGAACTCGCCGTCATCTGCGGTGCGGTGATCGGGGCTGGTCTCGGCTTTCTCTGGTTCAATGCACCGCCCGCTGCGATTTTCATGGGTGATACCGGATCGCTGGCACTCGGCGGCATGATTGGTGCCATTGCTGTGGCCACCAAGCATGAGATCGTGCTCGCGATCATCGGCGGCCTCTTCGTTCTGGAAGCGGTGTCCGTGATTGTTCAGGTGATCTCCTTCAAGCTGACCGGCAAGCGGGTGTTTCGAATGGCGCCGATCCATCACCATTTCGAAATCATGGGATGGACCGAAAGCCAGGTGGTCATCCGCTTCTGGATCATTGCCGTCGTTCTCGCCCTGCTCGGCCTGGCCACGTTGAAGCTGAGGTAGGCGCATGATCCCAGTCACCACATTCGAAGGCAAAAAGATCGCCCTGTTCGGTCTGGGCGGATCGGGCCTTACGACGGCTCATGCTCTGAAAACCGGTGGCGCGGATGTGGTGTGCTTTGACGACAACAAATCGCGAGTTGAGCAGGCCGCCTCAGAGGGGCTGGTGACGCAGGATCTGCGCGTCGCGGACTGGAACGGCTTCGAAGCGCTGGTGCTGGCACCGGGTGTTCCGCTGACCCATCCGGTGCCGCATTGGACAGTCGATCTTGCCCGTGAAGCGGGGATCGAGGTCATCGGGGATGTGGAACTGTTCTGCCGTGAGCGGCGCAAACAGTGTCTGACGGCGCCGCTGATCGCCATAACCGGGACCAACGGCAAATCGACCACGACGGCGCTTATCGCGCATCTGTTACGTGAGCTCGGCCTGGATGTTCAGGTTGGCGGCAATATCGGGACACCGGTTCTGGAGCTGGAACCGCCGCATCCGGGCCGGCATTATGTCGTTGAGTGCTCGTCTTATCAGATCGACCTTGCACCCACGCTCGACCCGAGCGTCGGAGTTCACATGAACCTGTCGCCCGATCATCTTGACCGGCACGGAACCATGGAGAACTACGCCGCGATAAAGGAGCGTCTTGTTGCGGGATCGAAGATGGCAGTTGTCGGGGTCGACGATCGTTTGTCTTCCGCCATTGCAGACCGTCTTGAACTTGCGCACAAACCTGTTTGCCGGATTGCCGGAGAGAGAGAGCTGACAGACGGGGTCTATGCCCACCATGGCCACCTGTACGAGGCCGACAACGGTACACAGACCGAAGTCGCACTTCTGGGAGGTATCGACAGTCTGCGCGGAGACCACAATGGCCAAAACGCGGCTGCTGCCTTTGCAGCGCTGAGGGCACTTGAGTTGCCTTCGGATAAGATCGCTGCGGCGTTGAAAACATTTCCCGGTCTGCACCATCGCATGGAAGTGGTTTCCAGGCGCGGACGGATCCTGTTCATCAACGACTCCAAGGCAACCAATGCGGATGCCGCCGCGCGGGCCCTTTCCAGTTTCGAGAGGATCTACTGGATTGCCGGCGGGCGTGCCAAAACCGGAGGGATTTCCTCGCTCGATGAGTATTTCCCGAAAATCGCAAAAGCCTTTCTGATCGGAGAAGCCGCCGAGGAATTCGGCAAGACGCTGGAAGGCCGTGTGCCCTTCGCGATCAGTGGAACCTTGCCCCAGGCTGTGATCGACGCAGCCGCGGAGGCGACTGAAGATGGCGCTGAGGAGATTGCCATTCTGCTCTCGCCGGCCTGTGCCAGTTTTGACCAATACCCGAATTTCGAATTGCGGGGCGCTGCTTTTGTAGACGCAGTGCGTGCCTTGCCTGAAGCCGGAAACACTCAGGAGGAGGTTGCATAGATGGTTTCTCGCGCCGACCGCAGCAAATTTGCCGAATGGCTTTGGACGGTCGACCATTATCTGCTCGCGGCCTTTGGCATTCTCATGGTCGGCGGCGTGGTGCTGTCCTTTGCAGCAAGCCCTCCGGTTGCCGAAAGGCTCGGTCTTGATACGCTGTTTTTCGTCAAGCGCCAGGCGCTCTTTCTGATCCCGGCCGTTGCCATCATGCTGGCCGCCTCGCTGATGACGCCGCGCATGGTCCGACGCGCAGCTCTGATCCTGTTCGTCATTTCGCTGGTATTGCTTGTCGCGACACTCTTTCTCGGCTTTGAGGCCAAAGGCGCCCGGCGCTGGATCTATATTGCCGGGTTCTCGGTCCAGCCGTCCGAATACCTGAAACCAGCTTTCGTCGTGTTGATCGCGTTCCTTTTGTCGGAAAGCGGGCGCCGTCGCGAGGTTCCCGGCGTTCTGTTTGCCTTTGTGCTGTTCGCCGTGTGTGCCGCGCTTCTGATTGCCCAGCCGGATTTCGGCCAGACCATGCTGCTTGGTCTTGTCTGGGCCGGCCTGTTTTTCCTGAACGGCATTTCCTGGCTGATCATTGTAGCCCTCGGGCTGGTTGGGCTCGTTGGTCTTTTTGCCGCGTACGCTTTCCTGCCGCATGTCACCAACCGCGTGGACAGGTTTCTTGATCCAAGCTCCGGCGATACGTTCCAGGTCGATACAGCGATGGATTCCTTCCTGGCTGGCGGCTGGTTTGGCCGCGGTCCGGGCGAGGGAACCGTGAAGCGCATTCTGCCGGACAGCCATACCGATTTCATTTTTGCCGTGGTCGGTGAGGAATTCGGCGTCGTCGTCTGTCTGCTGGTGGTCTCCGTTTTTGCCTTTGTCGTCCTGCGCGGCCTCAGCCATGCCAGCCGGGATCAGGATGCTTTCAGCCGTCTGGCGACAGCCGGTCTCGTGGTGCTATTCGGACTTCAGGCGACGATCAATCTCGCCGTGAACCTTCACCTTATGCCGTCAAAGGGCATGACCTTGCCCTTCATCTCCTATGGCGGGTCTTCACTGCTGTCGTCCGCTATTACCGCAGGAGCCATTCTGGCCCTCACCCGAAGGAGGCCGCAGCCCAGTCGGTCGGATGTTGTCACCGTCAGCCGGCTTTCACCCTCTTCTTTGATGTAAGGCACGTTGCCGGATAGTATGAGCAAAACAGTTTTACTGACGGCCGGCGGCACCGGCGGCCACTTGTTTCCCGCACAGGCGCTTGCAGGTGAGCTTCAAAGGCGTGGATGGGTTGTCGAGCTCGCAACGGATGAGCGGGCCGACAAATACGGCTCCGCGTTTCCCGCCCGCAACGTGCATATCATCGCGTCGGAAACCATTCGCGGCCGCAATCCAGTAGCGCTTGCAAAAACCGCCTTCAGCCTCTTGCGGGGGACACTTCAGGCAAGGTCCGTTATCAAGGCATTGAAGCCGGACGCGGTTGCCGGCTTTGGAGGGTATCCGACGTTTCCGCCGATGTTCGCGGCACGGCTTACAGGGACACCCTCCATTCTGCACGAGGCGAACGGCGTCATGGGCCGGGCCAACAAACTGCTGGCAAAAGGCGTGGCGGCAATCGCAACCAGCGTGCCGCTGGACAATCTTCCGCAAAATCTTGCCGTCAAACAGGTCGAAACCGGCAATCCGGTGCGCGATGCCGTGCTGGAGGCTGCTGAAAAGCCTTACGCCGCGCCCGTTGCCGGCGGCGAGTTCAAGCTCCTGGTCTTTGGCGGCTCCCAGGGCGCACGCTTCTTTTCCGATCTGCTGCCGCCGGCCATCGAACGTCTTCCAGAGGATATTCGCAATCGGCTCAGCATCGTCCAGCAATGCCGTCCGGAAGACATTGAACGGGTACAGGCGGTTTACGAAAAACTGGGTGTGAAGGCTGAGTGCGCACCTTTCTTCAAGGATATGCCCAAACGCATCGCGCAATCGCATCTCGTGATCTGCCGGTCGGGGGCTTCGTCTGTAAGTGAACTCAGCGTGCTCGGGCGGCCCTCCATATTGGTTCCGCTTCCCGGTGCGATCGATCAGGACCAGGCCGCCAATGCAAGGGTTCTGGAAACGGCGGGCGGTGCCTGGCCGATCCGGCAGTCGGAGTTGACTGCGGACAGGCTCTCAGAAGAAATCATCCGCTTCAGCAATGCGCCGGATCTGCTGGCGGAAGCTGCTGCCAACGCCCACAGCGTTGCTAAGCCGGACGCGGTCAAACGCCTTGCGGACCTGGTTGAAAAGGTTGCTGCAAAACAAGGAGAACGGCCATGAAAATGCCGCAGGATATCGGACCCGTTCATTTCGTCGGCATCGGCGGTATTGGCATGAGCGGCATTGCCGAAGTGCTGAAAACGCTTGGATACCAGGTGCAGGGGTCTGACATGGCTGAGAATGCCAATGTGCAGCGGCTCAGATCCCACGGGATTGCGGTGACCGTCGGACACGCGGCCGAAAACCTCGGCGATGCGGAAGTGCTTGTCGTGTCTTCGGCGATCAAGAAGGACAATCCGGAACTGGTGGCCGCGCGCGAGAGACTGATACCAGTCGTGCGCCGGGCCGAGATGCTTGCCGAACTGATGCGGTTCAAGCAGGCGATTGCCGTTGGCGGAACCCACGGCAAGACGACGACCACCTCAATGGTAGCCGCGCTGCTCGATGCCGGAAGTCTAGATCCAACGGTCATCAACGGCGGCATCATCAACGCTTACGGCACCAACGCGCGCATGGGCGCTGGGGACTGGATGGTCGTCGAGGCGGATGAAAGCGACGGAACGTTCGTCAAGCTTCCTGCCGACATAGCGATCGTCACCAACATTGATCCGGAACATCTCGATCACTACGGCGACTTTGAAGGCGTAAAGGCAGCCTTCCGCCAGTTCATCGAGAACGTACCGTTTTACGGCTTCGCGGTGATGTGCCTTGATCATCCTGAGGTGCAGACCATGATCGGGACAATCGAGGACCGGCGGGTCGTGACCTACGGCGCCAATCCGCAGGCCGATGTGCGCTTTACCGATGTTTCGATGGATGGCGGCAAGTCGACATTTTCGGTTGCCATCCGGGACCGCCGGACAGACGAAGTCATTGAATTGAACGAGCTGGTTCTACCGATGCCTGGGCTTCACAATGTCTCCAATGCGACGGCGGCAATCGCGGTCGCTTCCAATCTGGGCGTTGGTCCGGATGACCTGAAGAAAGGCATTTCGGACTTTGGAGGCGTCAAACGTCGCTTTACGCATACCGGCACTGTCGGCGGCGTCCAGATCTTCGACGACTACGGTCATCATCCGGTGGAGATCAAGGCGGTTCTGCACGCTGCGCGCCAATCGACAAAGGGAAAGGTCATCGCGGTCATGCAGCCGCACCGGTTTACGCGGCTCCAGAGCCTCTTCGATGATTTTTCCAACTGCTTCAACGACGCCGACACCGTGATCATTACGCCGGTTTATGCAGCCGGTGAACAACCGATAGAAGGGGCTTCTCACAAGGATCTCGTGTCGGGCATGAAAACCCGTGGTCATCGGCAGGTCCAATCCATCGATGGGCCGGAAGAGTTGCCTGTTCTGATCAAGGAGCTCGCCGAGCCGGGCGACTTCGTCATTTGCCTCGGGGCAGGCAACATCACCCAGTGGGCCTATGCGCTGCCCCAGCAACTTCAAGAACTTCAGGACCAGGACTGATGAGTTTTCCTGACCTCCTGGAACAACATCCTGACCTTGCCGTTGGCATTCGCGGCAGGCTGACTGCCAACCAGCCGCTTTCCGCCGTGACCTGGTTCCGCACAGGCGGCCCGGCGCAGCTGATGTTTCAGCCGGCCGACGAAGATGATCTTGCCGCATTCTTAAAGAAACTGCCCGACGACGTTCCGGTTTTGCCAGTGGGGCTCGGTTCCAATCTCCTGATCCGCGACGGCGGCCTGGAGGGCGTCGTGGTTCGTCTCAGTGCCAAGGGGTTCGGTGGGATCGAGGCCGCCGGCGCCGATCGTTTGCGGGCGGGGGCAGCGGTTCCGGACAAGCGGCTCGCCGAAGCTGCGGCTGCTGCAGGCCTTGGAGGGTTTGCGTTTTATACCGGGATTCCGGGAGGCCTCGGTGGCGCGCTGCGCATGAATGCAGGCGCGCACGGGACCGAAACGCGCGAGCGCATGGTCGAGTTGACCGCGATCGACCGCCAGGGAAACCGGCACGTTCTGACGAACGCCGACATGAGTTATGCCTACCGCCACTCCGCAGCACCAAAGGATCTGGTGTTCACCTCAGCTGTCTTTGCGGGCATCCCACAGGACGAAGCCTCAATCCGCCAGGAAATGGCCGACGTCGTGGCACACCGTGAAAAGGCGCAGCCGATCAGGGAAAAGACCGGCGGGTCGACATTCAAGAACCCGCCTGGAACGTCCGCCTGGAAAGAGGTCGATGCAGCCGGCTGCAGGGGACTGACCGTTGGCGGCGCGCAAATGTCCGAGATGCACTGCAATTTCATGATCAACACTGGAGCGGCAACGGGATACGACCTGGAACGCCTCGGTGAAACGGTGCGCGCGCGCGTCCTTGAGCACAGCGGCATCCGGCTCGAATGGGAAATCAAACGGCTTGGACGGTTCGGAGAGACCGGATCTGTCGAACCGTTTCTGGGACAGCAAGGGGAGGCCGCGTAAATGGCCAAGAAGCACGTCGCCGTTCTGATGGGCGGTTGGGTCAACGAACGTCCGGTCAGCCTGAGCAGCGGCAAGGACTGCGCCGACGCTCTGGAAGAGGCCGGTTACAAGGTGACACGCGTCGACGTTGACCGGAATGTCTCGGCCGTTTTGCAAAAACTTCAGCCGGATGTCGCCTTCAATGCGCTGCATGGCCCGTTCGGGGAGGATGGCTGCATTCAGGGAATTTTAGAATTCCTTAACATTCCCTACACGCATTCGGGGGTGATGGCTTCCAGCCTTGCAATGAACAAAGTGAAGGCCAAGGCAGTGATGCAGGCTGCCGGCATCCCGGTGACGAAAGACATCGTCGTGAACCGCCGCGAGATCCAGCGTGAACACCCTATGGAGCCACCTTATGTGCTTAAACCGATCTCTGAAGGATCGAGCTTTGGAGTGCTGATTGTCAAGGAAGATCAAGAGTTTCCGCCGCAAGAGCTGAGTCGGGCAGACTGGCCTTACCCGGATGTGCTGATGTGCGAGAAATTCATCGACGGGCGCGAACTCACATGTGCGGTCATGGACGACAAGCCGCTCGGGGTGATCGACATCATTCCGATGGGGCACAGCTTCTATGATTATGACGCAAAATATGTAGAAGGCGGTTCAAAACACGTTCTTCCTGCAAAAATTTCACCGATTGTTTACCAAACCATAGAGACACTAGCGGTTAAGGCGCATCAGGTCTTGGGATGCCGTGGTGTTTCCCGTGCCGATTTTCGATTCGATGAACGCGAAGACGGAACCGGTGAACTGATCTGCCTTGAAGTGAACACGCAGCCAGGCATGACGCCGACTTCTCTTGTGCCGGAAATGGCGGCCTACAAGGGGATGAGTTTCAAGGACCTGGTCAGTTGGATGGTTGAGGACGCGAGTTGCTGTCGCTAGGTCGCAAACGATTTCGGGAAACACTGACCCCGCTGGAAGCCGAGCTGGCCCCGCGCGGGCGCGGTGTGTCGCGTTTGCATCGCCAGCCGGTCTGGCGGTCGGCCGGGCGCCTGGCCGATCTCCCGCGCTGGACAGGGTCCGCAGCCGCCCTTGGTTTCTTAACCTTAACGATTTCCTACGGAATAGTCATAGGTGGCCACGGCCGGATGGTTTCTGATGCGCTTCTGTCCGCTGCCGGGTTCGGCATTGAGGCGGTGAAGCTCTCGGGGCAGCGCGAAATCAACGAGTTTCAGATCCTTGAGGCTCTGGAAATTCACGAGGGCACGTCGCTTGCGCTGTTTGATGCCGCCGGCGCGCGTGAGCGCCTGAACCAGATGGCATGGGTCAAGAACGCTTCCGTGATGAAGCTCTACCCGAGCACCTTGCAGATCCGAATCGAGGAACGCGTTCCTTTTGCGCTCTGGCAGCGTGGTGATCTGGTCTCCATCGTGAACGAGGCGGGGGACGTCATCACTGATGACGTCGATGGCCGCTATGCCAATCTGCTTCTTGTCGTCAATCACGGCGCTCAGCGCCGCGCGACCGAAATCAACACTGCCCTGGAACAGGTGCCGGAGCTGCGCCCGCGCGTGCGCGCTGCCTTCCTTGTCAGTGACCGCCGCTGGGACCTTCAATTGGAAAACGGAATTTCAATCCGCCTGCCGGAACAGGATGTTGACGCTGCGCTTGCCGATCTTGTGAAGATGGACGAAGAGAGCGGTCTTCTGTCCAGGGATATCGTCGCGATCGACATGCGTCTGGCTGATCGGGTCACGGTACGGCTGTCCGACGAGGCGGCAGAACAGCGCAAGATCATGACGGGTGGTCGCAACCGGTCAGGCAAGAAGGAGCAGGACACGTGAGCCGCTCCGACAAGAATCTCTACCTGCCCAAAATGCGCCCGCTGCCCAGCCGGCGCTCTGTCATTATGTCGGTTCTGGACGTGGGCTCGACCAAGGTCTGCTGCCTGATCGCGAAACTGGTGCCGCAAGAAGAAAAGGCGATCCTCTCGAGCCGGTCTCACAAGGTGGAAGTCCTGGGCTACGGCTATCAGCGCTCTCGCGGCATCAAGTCCGGTGTCGTCGTCGACATGGATGCGGCCGAACAGGCGATCCGTCTGGCCGTCGACAGCGCGGAGCGCATGGCCGGTGTTACCGTCGAATCCCTGATTGCCAATATCAGTTGCGGGCGGCTGCAGAGCGAGATCTACAGCGCCGGTGTACCGCTTGCCGGTGACAGCGTTTCGGAAGCGGACATCCAACGGGTTCTTTCCGCGGGCTCCAGCCATTCGGTGACGGACGGTCGAGCCGTGACGCACGCGCTGCCGATTTCCTATTCGCTGGACGGCAGCAGGGGCATCCGCGACCCGCGCGGCATGATGGGGCACAAGCTCGGTGTCGATATGCAGGTCGTGACCGCAGAAGTCCCGCCGGTGCGCAATCTGGAACTTTGCATTAATCGCGGACACCTTCACGTCGAGACCATGGTGGCAACTCCGTTCGCAAGCGGTCTGTCCACGATTGTCGACGATGAAGCAGAACTCGGCGTTGCCTGTATCGACATGGGTGGTGGCACGACGACACTGTCGGTTTTTGTTGACGGTCACATGGTGCATCTCGATGCGATCGCCGTCGGCGGCAATCACGTGACGACGGATATCGCCCGCGCCTTCGCAACGCGCCTGCAGGATGCAGAGCGTCTGAAAACCCTTTACGGCTCACCGCTGGCTTCCAGCTCCGACGAGCGCGACCTTCTGACGGTTCCGCCCCTGGAAAGCGACAGCGATTTGCCCAACCAGATCCCACGCTCGGCGCTGACCCGTGTCATCCGTCCGCGCGTTGAAGAGATCCTTGAACTCGTAAGAGATCGTTTGACCGCCTCCGGCTTTGCCGGCCGGGTGGGCAAGCAGATCGTGCTGACAGGGGGCGCTAGTCAGCTGACGGGTCTTGGAGAGGTTGCGCGTCACATTCTGGGGCGCAACGTTCGTCTTGGCCGGCCTCTAGGCGTCGCCGGTCTTCCCGAGGCTGCCAAAGGTCCGGCTTTTGCCGCCGCTGTCGGTCTCTTGATTTATCCGCAAGTCGCTCAAATCGAACAGTTCGATCACAAGAACCGTCGGTCTGGGTGGAGCGGACAATCTGGTTACCTGGCCCGTGTGGGGCAGTGGATCAGGGAAAGCTTCTGACGACATGAGCCAAGAAGACGAAAGCCAGGAATTGGAACTGCCGGGAGTGGCAGTTGAAGTTAGGGAAGAAGAGGCCTCTCCCGTACCGGGGGAGCCAGAGGGTCGCGAGGATAATATGACCATCAACCTGAAGATGCCCGATATTCAGGAGCTGAAACCGCGCATTACGGTTTTCGGCGTCGGCGGCGCGGGCGGAAACGCCGTCAATAACATGATCACTGCAGGTCTCCAGGGGTGCGACTTCGTCGTGGCCAACACGGATGCCCAGGCTTTGGCCATGAACCATTCCGATCGGCTCGTCCAGATGGGCGTTGCTGTCACGGAAGGTCTTGGTGCAGGCTCCCAGCCGGAAGTCGGCTCGGCCGCCGCCGAAGAAGTGATCGACGAAATCAATGATCATCTGTCCGGTTCGCACATGGTGTTCATCACCGCCGGCATGGGCGGTGGCACCGGTACCGGTGCAGCGCCGGTTATTGCCCGCGCAGCACGCGAGCAGGGCATTCTGACGGTCGGTGTGGTCACCAAACCGTTCCAGTTCGAGGGCGCCCGCCGGATGCGCATTGCCGATTCCGGCATCGACGAGTTGCAGCGCAATGTCGACACGCTGATCGTGATCCCGAACCAGAACCTGTTCCGGATCGCCAATGCCCAGACAACCTTTGCCGACGCGTTCGCGATGGCAGACCAGGTGCTCTATTCGGGCGTTGCCTGCATCACCGATCTGATGGTGAAGGAAGGTCTCATCAACCTGGACTTCGCCGATGTTCGCTCCGTGATGCGCGGCATGGGCAAGGCCATGATGGGAACCGGCGAAGCAAGCGGTGAAAAGCGCGCTCAGCAGGCCGCGGAAGCAGCAATTGCGAACCCGCTTCTGGACGAATCGTCCATGAAGGGCGCACGTGGTCTCCTGATCTCCATCACCGGGGGCAACGACCTGACGCTGTTCGAAGTGGATGAAGCGGCAACCCGGATCCGTGAAGAAGTGGATTCGGATGCCAACATCATTCTCGGAGCAACTTTCGACGAAACACTCGATGGTCTCATCCGTGTGTCCGTCGTTGCAACGGGCATCGACAAGGAAGAGGGTCAGGACGCAGGCACGTTTCCCTCTCCAGCAGCACAGGCTCTGAGGTCTGAAGCCGCAGCTGCGGCTCGGATGCCGGAAATAACGACCGCAATGGCCCAACAGGCCGCGGAAAAATCCGGCGCCGAGAGCGCTGCAGCCAAGGCCGTTGCCAGCCTTGAAAAGGAGCTCGCAATACCGGAGCCCGAAGCCGTTGCAGTCGCCAGTGATCCCGACGTGGAGATCAAACGCGTCAAGCCGGCTGCCGCCTCCATGGCCAGCAAAACGCCCATGATCGACCTGGAAGACGACACTCCGGCAACTGCCGTGGAAGAAGCTCCAGTCAGCCAGCCATACATTCCGCCGGCTGCCGAAGAGCATAGTCCGTCGCCGCGCATGCCGCGTGTTGAAGACTTCCCGCCGATTGCACAGCGTGAAATCCTGGCGCAGCAGACGCCGCCGGCAGCGTCCGAGACGCCGTCAAGCGCACCACAGGCCGAGGCGGCACCGGCTCCTGCACCGGCCCTGGCGCCAACGCCCGCAAGCCTTGACGACTACAACGAAGAGGACCGTCGTCCGATGGGGCTTCTGCGCCGTCTTGCAAGCGGCCTTGGTCGCAAGGAAGAGGACGAGGAGCTTGAAGCCGAAGCGCCCGTGGCGCGTCCGGCTCCGCAGATGCAACCGGCAGCCCCGGCGGCTCCGCGTGCACCGCAGGCTCGTGTGTCTTCACAAGGCGCCGCGGGTCAGCTCGACGAAACTGGCCGTGCTGCGCCCAAGCCGATCAGTGCCGCTGACGACGAACAATTGGAAATTCCGGCGTTCCTGCGCCGCCAAGCCAACTGATTCGTTTAGCGATCTTCTTCCCTGATCGCGGCAGCCCGGAGCTCACGCTTCGGGCTGCTTCCGTAGCGGAAGAATTTCATTATGTATTTCAAGATGTTGCCGGCCTGTGAATCGTTACAAACCGTAATAAAGCTTTATTTCGCTCTATCGGAGATCGCGACTATGTTCGCGTCCAACTCGTGATCGTTAATAGTCCGTAGATGCATTGGGGCAAATAAAGGGCTTTTCGGTCGCAATTCGGAAGGGCTGGGTTTAATGACCACACATGTTGACCGACAGACGACAGTTGCCGATCAGGTAACCCTGACCGGAATTGGTGTTCACTCGGGAAAACCTGCGTCGATCACACTCCTTCCCGCCGAAGCCGGCGTCGGTGTCGTATTTACGCGAACCGACCAGGAAGACGCAGTCGAGGTTCCGGCGCGCTGGGACACCGTTTCGGCAACCGCGCTCTGCACCGTGCTCGGCGATCCCACAAAAGACGGCATTGCAACAGTAGAACACGTGATGGCAGCCCTGTTCGGCATGGGCGTCGATAACGTCATTGTCGAAATCGACGGCCCGGAAATGCCTATCATGGACGGCAGCAGCTCGGTGTTCGTTGAAGCGATCGAACAGGTCGGTCTTAAGAAACTCGACCGTGGTCGCCGCTATCTGAAAATCAACAAGACCGTTCGCGTCGACAACGGCAGTGCATGGTGTGAGCTTCATCCTTACAACGGCACGAAGTTCGACATCACGATCGACTTTGAAACGCCCGTGATCGGACGGCAGCAGTTCGTATCCGAAATGACGCCGGACGTGTTCCGTGACGACCTGTCCCGCGCGCGTACGTTCGGAAACGTCAAGGACGTTGAGCAGCTGTGGAAGATGGGCTTTGCGCTTGGTTCTTCCCTGGATAACTCGGTGGCGATTTCCGACGACAAGGTTCTGAACCCGGAAGGCACCCGCTGGCCGGATGAGTTTGCCCGCCACAAGGCCCTTGATGCAGTTGGTGATCTGGCGCTGGCCGGTCTGCCGATCCTCGGGATGTACAAGTCCTACAAGGGCGGCCACAAGATGAACCACGCCATCCTGGTCAAGCTGTTCGAAGACCCGAGCGCGTTTGAAGTGGTCGAGGCCCCGGCATTCCGTCAGGTTGGACAGGTCGGCAAGGGCGGTCTTGCCGCAGCTGCCGCGTTCGGTCCCGACGTTTCCTGATTTTTTCACGGCCGCGTCGAGGACACGGTCGGTTTATTTCGTTGAATTTCACTGCAAATCTGGCGCATTGCCATAAAATTGCTCAAAAAAACCGTCAGATCGCCGAAGAGGGCGTGACGGAGACGGGGATTTTCCGATAAACACTCCTTTCATTGTGACAAGGGCCGGATATACCGGAATGGCTGTAGGGGCTGCGAGCAGCTCGGGAGTAAAGGCGTGAACGGAATGGTAACTGGTTCTTATGTGAACGGAACCAAGCGCATGAAAACCCTATTCAGATTGGCTGTTCTGGCGGTGCCGGTTGCGCTTGTCGCCTGCAGCAGCAAGGACGATCTGGACGAGTTTGCGCTCAACGACACGCCGCCGGAAGTCCTCTTCAACGAAGGCCTGGCACTGCGCGCCCAGGGTAAGCTGCGCGATTCGACGACCAAGTTCGAAGAAATCGACAAGCTTTATCCGTATTCTGAATACTCCAAGAAGTCGCTCGTCAATCTTGCGTTCCTGAACTACTCGCGCGGCAACTACACGGAAACTGTCACGGCTGCGCGGCGGTTTGTGACGCTTTATCCAGGTGACGAAGATTCAGCCTATATGCTTTATCTCGCGGGCCAGAGCTATTTCCGACAAATGCCCGATATCACGCGTGATCAGGGCGTGACCCGCAAGGCCGCGAGCGCCTTTACCGAACTGGTTCAGCGCTTTCCCGAATCCGAATATACGCCGGATGCTGAAAAGAAGTTGCGCATCGTTGAGGATCAACTCGGCGGCAAGGAAATGCAGGTTGGCCGCTACTATCAGAAACGGCGCAACTATGTCGCGGCAATCAACCGTTTCAAGACCGTGGTTGTCGAATACCAGACGACGCGTCATGTCGAGGAAGCCCTGTTCCGCTTGACCGAAGCCTACTATGCGCTGGGTGTGGTCAATGAGGCGCAGACGGCTGCCGCGGTGCTCGGACATAACTATCCTGACACGCAGTGGTACAAGGATGCCTATTCCCTGCTGAACAAGGGTGGTTTCGAACCTTCCGAGGATTCTGGCAGCTGGATTAGCCGCGCATTCAAGAGTATTTAAGAAGCTCTGCGAAGACGACTCAGGCCTTCCTTTCGAAGGCCGTATGACTGTCTGGGGAGCACGCCTTTATGCTGGTCACGCTGTCTATCCGTGACATCGTTCTGATTGACCGTCTCGATCTGGATTTTGCCGCGGGAATGTCGGTGCTGACCGGCGAAACCGGAGCGGGGAAGTCCATCCTGCTCGATTCTCTTTCCCTGGCCCTTGGTGCGCGCGGAGACGCGGATCTTGTCCGCCACGGCGAAGCGCAGGGTCATGTCACAGCCGTCTTCGACGTTCCGGGCAGCCATGCGGTGCGAGCGCTGCTCAAGGACAATGATGTCGATGATGACGGTGACATCATTCTGCGGCGAATTCAGACATCAGACGGGCGGACACGGGCCTTCATCAACGATCAGCCAGTCAGTGCGGGACTTCTCAGGCAGGCGGGAAGCCTGCTTGTCGAGATACACGGTCAGCATGACGATCGCGCGCTTGTCGACCCCGAAAGTCACCGTGCACTCATCGATGTTTTCGGCGGTCTGACCGGGGAAGCGGGCGCAGTGGCTGAGGCCTACAGCGCGTTCCGGTCAGCGGAAAAAGCCGTTGTCGATCACGAACGGAGGATCGAGGCCGCGCGCAACGAGGCCGACTTCCTGCGCTCTTCCGTCGACGAATTGTCCAAGCTCAAGCCGGAAGCTGGCGAGGAAGAGGAGCTTGCCGCCCGGCGGACAGACATGATGCAGGTGGAAAAGATCGCCGGCGATCTCAGCGAAGCCTTTGAAACACTGAACGGCGGCGCTTCACCGATTCCGGAACTCGCCAGCCTGCTGCGCCGTTTGGAGCGCAAGTCCGATCAGGTGCCCCATCTTCTCGCCCAGCCGGTGCGCACGCTGGCAGAGGCGCTGGATCAGCTTGAAGAAACGCGCAGCGGCCTTGAGAGCGCACTGCGTGAGACCGAATATGATCCCCGTGAGCTTGAAAACGTGGAAGAGCGCCTGTTCGCGCTGCGGGCGGCATCCCGCAAATATTCCGTACCGGTGGATGAACTCAACACGCTTTGCGAACGCATGACGGCCGATCTCGCGGATCTGGATGCGGGTGAGGACAAGCTGGCAGCGCTCGTCGAAGCGGCTGCGAAAACGCGCGATGCCTACGACAGGAAGGCGTCGGCCCTTTCGGCAAAACGCATAAAGTCGGCGCGCGCCCTGGAGAAAGCCGTTGGAACGGAGCTCCCGGATCTGAAGCTGGAACGCGCTAAATTCATCGTCGAGATTTCGAGTGACCCGGACAGCCGGGGAAAGGGCGGGATCGATCAGCTCGAGTTTCATGTGCAGACCAACCCGGGCACGCGGCCCGGTCCCATGATGAAAGTCGCATCGGGCGGTGAGCTGTCCCGGTTTCTACTCGCCCTGAAAGTGTCGCTGGCGGACAAGGGATCGGCACCGACGCTGGTTTTCGATGAAATCGACACGGGTGTCGGCGGTGCGGTTGCCGAAGCGATTGGCGTGCGCCTGGCGCGTCTGGCCGACAATGTTCAGGTTCTTACCGTCACGCACGCCCCGCAGGTGGCGGCGAGGGCGGAAGGCCACTTCCTGATTGCCAAGGAAGCGATGAAGCCCGATCGTGTCGCAACGCGGGTCCAGCGCATTGCCGCGGATCATCGCAGTGAGGAAATTGCACGCATGCTGGCGGGCAGTGTGATCACCGAAGAAGCCAGGGCCGCCGCCCGCAGGCTTCTGACGGCAGCGGAATAGGGACGGTAATGAGCGAGACGACCGGGACCGGACTTGCAGGTGAAATTGATGTCGAGGATCTGAGCGTCGAACAGGCCGAAGCCGAGTTGACGCGTCTTGCCGCCGAGATCGCCGAAAACGACCGGCGTTATCACCAGGAAGATGCTCCGACGATTTCCGACGCGGACTATGATGCTCTAAGGCGGCGTAATTCAGCAATCGAGGCTCGTTTTCCGGACCTCGTGCTGCCGGATGGGCCGTCGGCACATGTCGGTGCGGCCCCCGCGTCCGGTTTTGGCAAGATCACGCACCGTGTGCCCATGTTGTCCCTGGACAACGCTTTCAGCGACGATGATGTTCGTGACTTCGTCGGCCGTGTGCGCCGTTTCCTGAAGTTCGATCCTCTCATGGGTGCGCTTGCAGTTACGGCGGAACCGAAGATTGACGGGCTGTCCCTGTCCCTGCGCTACGAGAACGGCACCCTAGTGTCGGCGGCGACACGCGGAGACGGCACGACAGGCGAAAACGTCACCGCCAATGCCAGAACGATCAAGGACATTCCGGAAAAACTCATCGGGGAGGTGCCGGATGTCGTCGAGGTGCGCGGTGAAGTCTATATGGCACACACCGACTTTCAGGAGCTGAACGCACGCATGGAGGCAAATGGCGGCAAGGTCTTCGCCAATCCGCGCAACGCAGCAGCTGGGTCTCTAAGGCAGCTCAATTCCGAGATCACGGCATCGCGCCCTCTCAAGTTCTTCGCCTACGCCTGGGGTGAAATGAGCGAGATGCCGTCAGATACGCAAACCGGCATGGTGGACGCCTTCAAGTCCTGGGGGTTTGAGACCAATCCCCTGATGAAGCGCTGCGAAACGGTTGAGGACCTGCTTGAGGTCTACCACGGCATTGAGGAAAACCGGGCAAAGCTCGATTACGATATCGACGGGGTTGTCTACAAGATTGACCGGCTGGACCTACAGGAACGGCTCGGATTTGTGTCCCGCTCGCCCCGCTGGGCGATCGCCCACAAGTTTCCTGCCGAGCAGGCCTTTACGGTTCTGAACGACATTGAGATCCAGGTTGGCCGCACCGGCGCGCTGACACCGGTGGCGAAACTTGAACCGATTACCGTGGGCGGCGTGGTCGTTTCCAATGCGACCTTGCACAACGAAGACTA
>Ga0207422_1001687_pt1 | contig 38752 bp, 30 predicted proteins | sample MarCyaLeptolynsp_FD_187757 | JGI IMG/M metagenome (GOLD analysis project Ga0207422, IMG submission 187757) | Marine cyanobacterial communities from Panama - species 1 Leptolyngbya sp. (SPAdes) | ecosystem: Environmental > Aquatic > Marine > Unclassified | place: Panama: Panama City | collected... | reverse complement strand
AATTGATCGTCGAGGACGGGTAGCCTGCAATCGCGGCCTGTTCGTAATGTTCAAAGGCCCGGTCGAGATCGCGCTCGATGCCGAGACCGCGCTCGTAATGTTTTGCGAGCTGAACATGGGCTTTCGGGTAGTCCCAGGACAGGGACTTCAAAAACCATTCCAGCGCGATGCGGTTGCAGTCGATGCCGGCCGAGCGCTGGTAGAGGCGGCCGATCTCATAGGCCACTTCGCCGCGATAGACGAAGCCGAAGCGGGCCGCATCCTTGAACAGGTGCCGGGCGTGATCGAAATCCGCCGCGACGCCCCAGCCGTTCTTGAACGCCCGGCCGAGATGATACATGGCGATCGGATGACCGTCCTCGACGAGGCCGGAAAGGATGTCGGCGGCCTCTTTCCATTTGCCGACTTTCTGCAGGCCCCGCGCCTGGTTGATCATCTCGGTCACGTCGGGGTCCTGCGGCGCGCTCTGCGAAACCGGATGCGGCATGTCGCCGGTGAGAAACACGAAGCCGGCGGTTCCGAAGATCAGTCCGGCGGCGGTGAGGCGCAGGGCGCGTTTGAGGTTTGTGTGTCTAGACATTGTTTCGCCTCCAGATCCGGCAATTCGTGCCTTCATTCATTTTCACGCCCTCGTGCGCGAGCACCCTCCTGGTATCGTCGGCGCCGGTCGGGCAGACGATTGTCCGGCGTTTGTCCCGCGCTGTTGCCGCGGGCGATGATCCGGCGCCGATCAGCTGCACGATTTCGCCGACGATCTGGCGCGCGGCGGCGGCGTTGAAGTGATAGGCGTCGGTGAAAGCCTTGAGATTCCGGGTGAAGGAATTGTCGAAATCGAGATCGATCACCGGGGCGAGACCGCTCAGCCGCTCGCGAAATCTCTGGTTGGCGGCGGTGAATCCGAAATCGGCGATCCGGCGTTGCATTTCGGGGATTGTCGGCGGCACCACGAAGACAAGGTCGACCTTGTTTTCCCGGCACCAGTCGGCGATTGCCTCCAGTCTCCGCCACAGCGCTTCGGATTGTTCGAACCGGCGCCAGTCGGCCGCGCCGTTGGTGCCGACCTGCTTTGCGAACCGCCGCGGCAGGGCGCGGTCGAGATCGATGTCCGGCCACAGGCCCGACCAGCGGCCGATGCCGTAGCCGGAATGGCGATAGGATGTCGGCAGTTTCACGGCCGGCCGGGCGTCCGGCAATTCGCAGCCGGCGCAGATTTCAGGGGCCAGCAATTCCTGCAGCGATATGTCGCCCGGTCGTTTGAATTCGTAGGCCTCGGCGGCGTCGATGAAGGACGGGACCAGGGAGCGAACCGCGGTTGCAACGCCGGGATAGCGGTCCTCGATCAGGCGCCAGGCAGTCTCGGCGACGAACCAGCTCGTATAATAGGCCGCGGGATCGCCGGCCATCTCGATCGCCTCGGGAACCCGGTTGAGACCGTTCTTGTGGCGCGCGTCCATGCTGCGAAACGGCAGCCCGATGACAAGCTTGCGGATGGTGGCGTTTTCGCTGAGGTAGCGAAACGTGTCGTGGATTTCAAACACCGTCGCGCCGCCATAGGCGAAATTGTAGACATCCTCGTAGCCGAGTTCGTGAAAGTAACGATCCTGCAGGGCCCGCGCCCGGCTGTCTCCGAGCACGAACGTCGTTGCCCGGGTCCGCGGAAACTCGATCATCTTGTAGAGCGGGTAGTGCGCCTTGACACTGATTTCCGCCTTGTCGAGGTCGAGATCGACCATCCTGTTCATGTTGAACGGATCGACGATGAAGTTGAAAACCGTCGGTGTGAAGGCGATTGCAAAGGCTGCAATCAGCACGGCCGCATAGCGACGCGGCAGTCGGTATCCCTGGTCCATTGGTTTGCCTCTGTAAGCTGAGATCTTGAGACAGGATTGGCAAGAAGCGTGCCAGGGGAATGGGTTGTAAATTATTGAAATAATTGAAAAAAATTCGCCCTATTGAAGCGATCTTGAAGAGGGTTCGCAAATTGCAAACCCCGGGATTTCAAGTTGCAAAAAAGCGCGCCCGCCAGGGACGGCGGGCGCGCCGGCTGCGGTCGTGCGGCCGCGTATGGCCGCAGGTCCGCCGCATCAGATGATGAAACAGTCGTAGTCCATCAATTGGTCCGACGTGAGATTGCCGACATTGGCGAGCGTGGCGACGTCCGTGAACGATCCGTCTCCGGACATGTCCAGCGCAATGTTCAGGCCGGTATCGGCATTGAAGTCGGTTTGCAGCAGATCTTCGAACTGTTCGCTGCGCGACGATGACTCGTCGAAGGAGACGTTGCCGAGCAGGGAGGAGAAATCGAGGAAATCCGCCTCCAGATCGAAGTCGGTGATCGTGTCGCTGGCATCGAGATCGTGGCTGCGCCACACGAACGTGTCGGCACCGGCGCCGCCGGTCAGGAGATCGGCCGATCCCATGCCGCGGATCTCGTCATTGCCGGCGCCGCCCTCGATCACGTTCTCGCCGCGGCTGCCTTTCAGAAAGTCGTCGCCGCCGCCGGAAATCACATTGTCGATATATTTCAATGTGTCGGTTCCGATTTCCTGTCCATGCGCCCGCTTGTTGTGCAGCATGACCGACAGATCGACATCGAAGGCGCTGTAATCGACCGTATCGATCCCCCGGCCGCCATGCATGAGATCGTCCCCGGCATCGCCGAAAAAGAAATCGTCGCCGTGGCCGCCGAAAAGCTGGTCGTCGTTGTGGCCGCCGAACAGGTGATCGCTCCCGGCCCCGCCCTTAAGGACGTCGTTGCCGTACCCACCGGCAAGCACGTCGTCGCCGCTGCCGCCGATCAGGGAATCGTCGTGGTTGCCGCCGTCCAGACTATCGTTGCCGGTGCCGCCGTTGAGGGCGTCCTCACCGGTGCCGCCGGACAGCACATCGTCGCCGTTGTTGCCGTTCAGGACATCGTCGCCGCTGCCGCCTTGCAGTTCGTCATTGCCGGAATTGCCGAACAATTGGTCGTTGCCCGAACTGCCGTCGAGAAAGTCGTTGCCGCTGCCGCCGTGCAATTCGTCCGCACCGGTATTGCCGTAAAGCAGGTCGTCGCCGCTGCGGCCATGCAGTTCGTCGGCGCCGGCGCCGCCCAACAGCGTGTCGTTGTCGCTGCGCACGATCTCCGGCAGATCGCCGCCCGCCTCCGGGTCGGTTCCGCCCGAGCCGGCATTGTAGTGGGCGTTGAGAACGAGAGCGTTGGCCAGGCCGATATCGACGGTGAAGACACTGTCGTCGAAATCCCGGTCGCCGCCATTGTAGAGATCCTCAAAGCCGAGCGTCACGGTGCCCTTGTCGGTTTTCAGAACGCCGGTCGTGTGCAGCAGGCCGTCCGGATTGAGACCGACATTCTCGCCGTGTGCGGCGGTGTGGTAGGAATGGGTTCGGATCTCCGTCTGGGTGCCGTCGTCGGCGACGTGATAGAGTTTCGGCCCGGTGCTTGTCAGCGAAGCCGGACTCCCGTTCGCTTCCAGGAATTTCAGGGCGCCGCTGTCGAGATCGATGCCGGAATAACCGCCATTGAGTCCGAACCCGTTGGAGACGATGAAGAAGCCGATCTTGTCGCCCGCCGACACATCGAGAAATTCCTGGCTGACCCCCTGGATCAGCGACCCGCCGCTGCCAGCCAGCGACGCGTTCGGCCAGACGAACTTCGTGTCCTGAATGAAACCGTTCTCGTCGACCTTGTAATAGCCGAACGTGTTGCGATAGCCCGCGGTTTCACCCTCGAAGATCACCGAAACCGGATAATCGTCGGTGATTTCGACGGCGCTGAAATTCAGCAGCGACGGACCGCCGGACCCGTAAAGGATGTCGTTGCCGTTCTGGCCGTGGAGAATGTCGTCTCCGGTGCCGCCCCAGACTTCGTCATTTCCGCCCGCGCCGCGCAGGTCGTCATCGCCGAACCGGCCGGACATGACATCGGAAAGCCTGGTGCCGATGAGCAGGTTGTTGGTGTTGTCCCCGATGACCGGGTGTGTGGCTGGTAAACTCGCCATGAAAATCTCCAAACAATGTTGCGCGACCCCCTTTGCAGACGGCCGCCTGGTTTTGATCGGTTTGGAGCTCGCAAGTTCGATGCCAGATCGAATCGAATTGAAGGCATTAAAAATACAATGATATCAATAGTTTGAAGAGTATTGGCTGGTGGATTTTCCGCATCCGTCCCCAAATGCAAAATGCCTTTGCAGTTTGCAACACGCAAAGGCGGCCGGGCAGACATGGGCATGGCGCCGACCGGGGGCGGGTCGGCGCCATGCAGACGATCATCGTGGCGGCGCGGCCGGGCCGTCGCCGTTTTATCGGAACGGCCTCACCAGCCGATCCCGGCATACCGTTCCGATGTCGGCACGTGATCGAATACGCGGACGAGGTCGACGATTTTCGCCCGCAGCGGCAGACTGGCGGTTGCGCACCGCATCAGGTCGGTGGCGTGCGATACGACCACCACGTCCGCGTCGTGTGCGGCGTCGCCGGGGCTTTGTTTCATGATATCCGGCAGCGCGTCGATCAGTCCGCTCAAGTGCGGCGCGGAATATCTGACCGTTTCGTATTGTGTCCGGAGCCGGTCGTCGCTGGCGATATTGGGGTCATAGGCGGCGATCTCGATGCCGCTCTCGCGCAGCGCGTGCATCACTTCCAGGATCGGGCTTTCCCGCAGATCGTCCGTGTCCGGCTTGAAGGATACGCCGAAGAACGTGACCTTGCGCGGATTGCGCCGGCGAACCATGTCGATGGCGCGCTCGATCTGCACCCGGTTCGATCTGATCAGGCTGCCGATCCCCGGCAGGTCGACGCCGAGCGTGTCGGCGATGTGCTGCACCGCGCGCACTTCCTTGGGCAGGCAGGATCCGCCGAATGCAAAGCCCGGTTTCAGGTAATATCCGGACAGGTTGAGCTTCTGGTCCTGGCAGAAAATGTCCATGACCTCGTGACTGTCGATGCCGAGCGGCTGGCACAGGCGGCCGATTTCGTTGGCGAAGGTCACCTTGGTCGCGTGCCAGACATTGTCGACATATTTGACCATTTCCGCATTGGCGATGCTGGTGATGATCGGTTCCGCGTCAATCGAGGCATAGATGGATGCCAGCATATCCGCCGCGCGCTTGTCATTGGCGCCGATGACGGTCTTCGGCGGATTGTTGAAATCGTCGACCGCGGTTCCCTCGCGCAGGAATTCCGGGTTGAAACAGATCCCGAAATCCGGTCCGAGGCGCCGGCCGGAGATCGCTTCGATTTCCGCAACCATCACGTCCATGGTCGTGCCCGGCGGCACCGAGCAGCGCATGACGACCAGGTGATAGGAGTGTTTGCCGGCGAGCGCGCGGCCGATCATGCGGGCGGCGGAAATGACATACCGCATGTCGCAGCCTCCGCCCTCGGCGGTCGGGGTTCCGACCGACACAAAGGTGACATCGGTCGAAAGCACTGCATGGCGCGTGTTCGTCGTGGCGGTGATCAGCCGGTCGGCGACACCGTTTTCCAGGAGCGTGCCGAGATCCTTTTCAACGATCGGCGACAGGCCCATGGCAATGGAATCGACCTTGTTCGGATCGACGTCGGCGCCGACCATGCGGTGGCCGAGATTGGCGAGGCAGGCCATCGACACGGCCCCGACATATCCAAGGCCGATAACCGAAATTTGCGATTGTTGAAATTGCGGGACGTGGGTGAGGGTCTCGCGCTGGGGAAAATAGGCAATGTTTGACATGGTCCGTACTCCTGTTGGTTTTGCAGGAGAGGAGAACAAGATCCGGGCCAGTCGGCCGAAATTCAAAAAACACAAAAATTTCAGAAGCTTGCGGTTTGCGGCAATTCAGGCATGCCATGCGGTCATTGCGGATTGCAACGCAATGTTCGCAGATTGAAAACCACCGCCCTCCAATCCGTCCGGAAGACGGACTCATTATAATAGCACCGAAAAAATTCATTCCGGTCATGCCGGGAGCCGGAATCAACACCCTGCGGCAGACGGTTTCCGCGGCCATTGCAGTTTGCAACAGCAGCGCTGCGATTTGCGAAGATCCCTTCGGTCCGTCAACGGTGCGCGCAAGGCGAAGACACAGGGAAAAATCCATAAGGCATTGAAATTTATAATCAATCAAGAATGGCATGTGCATCGGACGAATGTGGCATTCCGCTTGCGACTGTCCGGCCAAACCAACCAAGTGAGGCGGATCATGCAGAACCAACGCAAAAGCACAATCACTCCGGTCATTCTCGCCGGCGGCCACGGGACCCGGCTCTGGCCGCTGTCGCGCAAGGCGATGCCGAAACAGTTCGCCGATCTGAACGGCGGGCCGACCCTGTTCCAGGAGACGGTCCGGCGCTTTCACGGCCAGGACGGATTTGCGGCGCCGATTGTGCTGACATCGGCGGACTGTGTCGGCCTGGTTGAAGCGCAACTGGCCGAGGCCGGCGTTGCGGCCGCCGCCATCATTTCCGAACCGGCCTGCCGGGACACGGCTCCGGCCATTCTGCTTGCCGCGCTGGCGGCCGGGCACCGGACCGACGACGACGCGATCCTGGTGATGCCGTCGGACCACCGGATCGGTGACGCCCATGCCCTTTTGCGCGCCGTCGAGGACGGCCGCAGGATTGCCGGCGACAGGGGTCTGCTGGTGACGTTCGGCATCACGCCGGACCGTCCCGCAACCCAGTTCGGTTACATTCGCCGCGGCAATCCGGTGTTTGGCGAAGCCGGGTTCCTGGTGGACGCCTTCGTCGAGAAACCGGACGAGGCCACGGCCCGGCGCTATATCGAGGACACGAATTATTCCTGGAACAGCGGCCTGTTTCTGTTGCCGGTCTCGACGTTTTTGGAAGAAATGGCGGCGTTCCAGCCACGGCTGGTCCAGACCTGCCAACGTGCGATGCGCCGGGGCGTCAGCGACGGTCTGGTCATCGAACCGAACAGCGACGATTTTGTCACCTGCGAGAAGATCTCGATCGATTACGCGCTTCTGGAGGTAACCGCCCGCGCCGCAATCGTGCCGGTGGACCCGGTCTGGTCGGATCTCGGAACCTGGTCCGCGATTGCCGATCTGGTGCCGGCGAATGCGGAAAACAACCGCGAGATCGGCAATGTCTGCTCCGTCGAATCCCGCAACAATTATGTCCGCAGCACCGGGCCGATGACGGCCCTGGTCGGCGTCGAGGATTGCATTGTGGTCAACACCGGAGATGCGGTGCTGGTGGCGTCCCGCGACAGGGCCGACAGCGTCAAGCAGCTGGTCGAGCAGATGGAAGCCGAAGGCCGGGGCGAAGTGGCCTCCACAGGCGCCGAGACGCGACCATGGGGCGCGTTTCATACTCTGGAGAAGGGCCCCGGGCACCATGTCAAACACCTGACCGTGGAACCCGGCGGCAAACTGTCCCTGCAAAAGCACTTCCATCGCGCCGAAAACTGGGTTGTGGTTGCCGGCACGGCGCGCGCGACCGTTGGCGACGTCATCGTCGATCTGAAACCGGGCGAATCGATTTTCATTCCCAAAGGCGCGGTTCACCGCCTGGAAAATCCGGGCACGACCAGGGTGGAGATCATCGAGGTCCAGTCCGGCGACTATTTCGGCGAGGACGACATCGTCCGCCTCGACGACGTCTACGGGCGCGACGTGGAAGCGCCGTTTGCCATGGCCGCCGAATAGGGCCGGACCGCTTCACCTTCACAGCACAGCGAGATCCTGCCCGCCCAACGAAGCGGGATATGGTCCGCAAACTTGCCGCCCGATCGGGATAGACCCGGTCCGGGCGGTTTTTTATGCTTCGATTGCCTCGGCGTCGCTGGTCTCCCAGCCCTCCTTCTTGCGATAGAGCGTGGACGGGCTCACCCCGAGCATCTTGGCCGCCTTCGGCAGGCTGCCGTCGCAGCGATCGATGGTCGTCTCGATCAAGTGCCGCTCCGCCTGGTCGAGAGTCGTGCCGAACGGTACCTGGATGGACTCGGCCGGATCCGCTCCGCGAAGGCGCGAGGACGCCCCTTGGGCGGCGGCTGTTGCCGGGCGTGGCGCCCGGTGAATGTTCGGTGTGCCATGCTGGCGCACCGGAACCATGTCGAGGTCGACGATTGTGCCGTCGTTCAGCACCACGATGTTGCGGACGATGTTCTGCAATTCCCTGACATTGCCCGGCCACCTGTGCGCCAGCAATGCCTCTTCGGCTTCCGCAGAGAATGTCTCGAAGGCCTTTTCCTCTTCCCGCGCATAGATCCTGAGAAAGTGCTGCGCGATTTCAAGGGCGTCCGTTCCCCGATCGCGCAGGGGCGGCAAATGCACGGGAAGCACGTGCAGCCGGTAATACAGGTCCTCGCGGAAACGGCCTTCCTCGACTTCGACCACCGGATTGCGGTTGGTCGCGCACACGACCCGGACATCCACCGGGCGCACCTGGTCGCTGCCGACCTTCTGGACCCGTTCGGTTTGCAGGAACCGCAAGAGCTTGGTTTGCAGGGCGGGTTCCATTTCGCAGATTTCATCGAGAAACAGGGTGCCGCCGTCGGCCTTGGCGGCGGCGCCATCCCGGTCCGAGACCGCGCCGGTGAAGGCGCCTTTGACATGGCCGAAGATCTCGGATTCGATGAGGTCCTTTGGGATTGCCGCGCAGTTGAGAGCGATAAATGGCTTGTCGCGCCGTTTGCTCTGTTTATGGATCGCCTCCGCGCAGACTTCCTTCCCTGTCCCGCTCTCGCCGGTGATGAAAACCGTCGCCTTGGACCGCGCGACATTCTTGATCATGTTGTAGACGGCGAGCATTTCCGGCGACGAACCGACAAAGCCGAGATGCTCGGTGTCCGGCTGGCTTTCGCTGAGCACGGACACGGTCCGTTGCAGCGCGGATCGCTCCATTGCGTTCCGGGTGCTGGTGACCAGGCGTTCCGGCGCCACCGGCTTGACCACAAAATCATAGGCGCCAGCGCGCATGGCTTCCACCGCAATGTTTACCGAACCGGATGAGGTGACGACGATCACGCTGATCGACGGGTCTTCGGCCTGCAGGGCTTTCAGGATTTCCAGACCGTGAATGTCCGGGAGTTCCAGATCAAGGAGCACCGTACGGATACCGCCCCTGTCGATCGCGGCAGCGGCCTCCTTTCCGTCGGCGGCAATGGCGGCAACGATCCCCGCCCGCTCGAGCGCATCCTGGTAAACCAGGGCGAGTGAAAACGTATCTTCGACGATCAGGACGGAGCTATCGGTCATTGCGGTTCACCGCTGCTTGCTTCTTGGTGGGTCTGCGCATTCAGGTTTTCGATGATGTCGGGAAGCACCGTCATGAGGGCGTCGATCCGGTGCGTCAGGTCAGGACCGCCGGCAAGCACCTCCGCTTCCCGGCCGTCGCGATGGGCAAGATCCAGCGCCGCCGCCTGCTGCTCCAGTTGCCGGGCGCCAAATGTTGCTGCCACGCTTTTCAGGACATGCGCCGAACGGGCAATGGCCGCTGCATCGCCCGTCGCAAGCGCGTCGGCCACCCGCTTGCCATGCTTTTGGAGATCTTCGATGATCTGCTTGCCGAGCTTTTGCCGCAGGCCGGCCGACGCGTCGCGCCAGAGCGCTTCCAGAACCTCAAGGTCGACAGGAAGGTGCGCGAGACCGGGGTCGGATCCGTCGGTCGCGGGTTTTCGTTTTTTCGGAAGGAACGCGTTCAGTGCGCCGATCAACTGGTCCCGGGCCAGCGGCTTGGGCAGCACATCGTCCATGCCGGCTTCCAGAAAATCCGACCGCTCGTCGCTGAACACGAAGGCGGTCAGGGCAACGATCGGTGTGTAGTGGCCCGGCGCTTCGCTCCGGCGGATCGTCCGGCTGGCCTCGACACCGTCCATTTCCGGCATGGAAATATCCATGAACACGATATCGTACTCCTGCCTGGCGAACGCCTCGACGGCTTCGTGGCCGTCGCCTGCCACATCGACGGCGCAGCCGAGCCGCTCCAGCATATCGGAGACCACCAGCTGGTTGGTTGCATTGTCCTCTGCAAGCAGGATGCGGGTTCCGGCCAGATCGACGGTCTGTTCGCTGCCGGCCGCCGGTTTTGTCTCGTCGCCAGGCACTTCCCGCGAGCGCTGCAGCGGCACGGTGAACCAGAATGTCGAGCCTTCGTTTTCCCGGCTTTCAAATCCGAGTTCTCCGCCGAGCAGCGTGGTCAGTTCCCGCGAGATCGCCAGGCCGAGACCGGTTCCGCCGAACTTGCGCGTATAGGACGGATCCACCGTGGTGAAATCGCCGAACAGGTCGCCCTGCCGGTCTTGCGGAATGCCGATGCCGGTATCTTCGACCGCAAAGCGCACCACCTGTTTGTCGTCCTCGTCCTCGGCTGCGGTTACATGGATCGTGATCGATCCGTTTGTGGTGAACTTGACCGCGTTGGAGACCAGATTCAGCAGGATCTGGCGAATTCGGCCGGAATCGCCCGATACGATTGCTGCGACCGCCTCATCGACAACAATGCGGATGGCGTTCCCGTTGTCGTCCGCCCGCGGCGCCAGCAGATCGCGGATGCTTGCGATCAGCGCACGGATGTCGAAGACGACTTCTTCAAGTTCCATCTTGCCGGCTTCGAGTTTGGCGAAATCCAGAATGTCGTTGATGATCGTCAGCAACGCCTTGCCCGACTCCCGTGCGGTTCTGACATAATCCGTGTGAACGTCGGAAAGTTCTTCGTCCTGCAACAGGTTCAGCATGCCAAGCACACCGTTGAGCGGTGTGCGGATTTCATGGCTGATGACCGCAAGGAACCGGGCCTTGGCCACGTTTGCGACCTCTGCGCGTTCCTTGGCTTCGACCAGCGCGTCCGCCTGTGCCTTGATCTCGGTAATATCGCGGATGTAGCCGATGAACCGGTTGCCGCCGGAGGAGGACACCGCCTGTACCGCGAGTTCGCACAGGATTTCGACCCCGTCGGCGCGCACCCCTTCGATTTCGACCCTTTGACCGAGGATCGGGCCTTCACCGGTCCTGTTGTAGTGCTCCATTCCGGCATTGTGGGCGTCGCGGTAGCGATCGGGAATGATCAGATCCGCCATCGTCTTGCCGACCATGTCCGCTTTGGTGTAGCCGAAAATCGATTCAGCGCCGGAATTGAAGTCGAGCACGGTGCCTGCATCGTCGATAACGATAATCCCGTCAAGCGCCGCCTCGATGGTCGCGCGCAACTGGTCCTCGCTGCGCCTGAGCGCCTCTTCGCGTTCCTTCAGTTCGGTGACATCGACACGGAACCCGACAATGCGTCCGTCGTCGGTCTTGCGCTCGATGATGCGCAGCCAGCGGCCGCTGTCCAGCCTCTGTTCGACAATGCCCGACGGGTTGCGATGTTGTCTGAGACGTTCCGCGACCCATGCCTCCAGATCGTCGTTCGCGTCGGAATACTGGCCCGCCGCGGCGCCGGCCCGAATGATTTCCTCGAATGTCTGGCCTTCGACGATGTATTTTGCACTCGTCTCGTAGATTTCCCGATATTTGCTGTTGCACAGCACCAGCCGGTCGTTCTTGTCGTAGAGCACGAAGCCGTCGGGCAGCACCTCGATCGCATCGGCCAGCCGTTCTTCGGCCTCGCGGGCTTTCGCCTCGAACAATTGCCGCGTGGTGATATCGCGCATGACCCCGGTAAACAGTTTCCGGCCGTCGATTTCGGCCTCCGACACCGACAGGTCGATGGGAAATTCCTCGCCGTCGGCGCGAACCGCGACGGCTTCGCGCGATACGCCGACGATGGCGCTTTCTCCCGTCCGCAGATATTGTGCTATCGCCTCATCGTGATGCCCGGCCTGATCGCGGCGCATCAGGATCTTTATGTTCTTGCCGACGAGGGCCTGCCTGTCATAGCCGAACATTCTCTCGGTCGCGGCGTTCGCAAACAGGATCCGGCCTTGCACGTCGATCGTGACCACGGCGTCCACCATCGTTTCGGTGACCGCGGCCATCGGTGCATTGTCGGACGCCGGGTTGGTAACGTTTCGTCCGGCGCCGGCCTTGTCGCCGGATGGGCCCTCCCGGCGTTTCACAAGCAGGTAGATGACGAAAAAAACCGGAATGGCGAGCGTCGCGGCGCAGAGAGCGGCCAGTTCGATCGATTGAATGCGCGTCAGCACAAGCGATGAGAACGAAATCCAGACGCACAGGGACCCCGCAAGCAGCGCCCAGAAGAGGGGCCCGTAGGATGTGGCCGCAGTGGAGGGGTCTTGTCGCATCGTTATCCCGGCATATCGTCCGCCGACATTATCCGAAAGGAATTAGGATTCACTTACGACATTGGCTTTTTCGGGATCGACGGCGTTCCGCCTCCGGACGGGCGTGTAACGCGACCGCGATCCGATTAATGCGCCGTCTTCGGGAGCGGGTGTTTCAATCAATAATTGCACCGTCCAGATTGAACGCCTGCGGGAAAAGCGCTGAAACGAACCGAAACACAATCCGTTTTGCCGTTTCCCGGTTGAAAGCATCGCTGTGCAGAAAAAAGTCCGTCCACATGCCTTCCAGAAGCGCGATTGTGCCATGCATGGCGTCACGCGCCAGAGGCGCCCTGTTCCTGTTTTCCCCGGACAATTGCAGATAGGCCTCGAAAATCATGCCGCGGAGAACGTCGTCCCTGGTGTTGGAATGGGCCATGAATTCGCTGTCGGAACGGGCCGCTCCGCGAAAGGCGTACCAGATATTGACCCATTTTCTGCTGAGGATCTGTTCGCTGAGATCGCCGGCAATGACCGCCTCCAGGGTCTGCTGCGGTAGGGGCCCCGCCTTGGCGACGAAGGAATCGAGGCGGGCAAAATATTGCCGGCTCATCTCCTCGGCGACTTCGATCAGCAGCGCATCCTTGCTGGCAAAATGCAGGTGCACCATACCCCGGGACAGGCCGGCCTTTTCGATAATGCGGGTTACCGATGTGCTGGCGATACCCTCGTCGGCAATGAGATCGGCCGTCGCCTCTATCAGTCGCTGGCGGTGGCGGGCTTTCTTCAAATCTCTGTTTTGCACATTCTGGTCCACGGCAATCGAGCCTGTCGACGGCTCTGGGAGGTCGAGGGGTGAACCGCGCGAACACCGTGACCGATCCGGTCACCGTTCAACTGCGCAGACCACCCGCGGGCCATGGGACGTGTGCGGTACTCAACATGTTTCGCTACGGCATACATTTGTCAAATGGGTCCCGGTTTCCGTCTGTCTACAAACTTAATCGGGTTTTGGCCAGATCGGCCCGGATGCACGCCGGATCCATCACCTGAGTTGGCGCGGTCCCCGGCGGTTCACCCGGGAATTGACCGGGGTTTCCCTCTTCGTTCGACCGGGAATCAAACCTGTTGACCGGCATCAGAACAAAAAAATGGACGATTGTCCATTATTTGTGTATGCAGGGATCGAATTGTTTCCGACGCGGGCGCAGGGACGCCTGATAAACGGAGCCGGTCGTTGCGATGGTGTTGAAATCAGACAGTGCCAGGGGAGTTGCGCTCAGCGCGCCGGCTGTCCTGTATGTCGGCTTTCTCGTCGCGGTTCCGCTCGTGCTGATGATCGCCCACAGTTTCTGGACCCAGGACTATATCGACATCGATCGCACACCCACATTGCAGAATTACCGGGAAGCGGTCGCGGATCCGCTGATCGGCCTGCTGCTGGTCCGTTCGGTGGTGATTGCCGCCATGGTCACGCTTGTCACCGTTCTGCTGGCCTATCCGATTGCCTACTACATTGCCTTCAAGACCGAGCGAAAGGCGCTGTGGCTCATTCTGGTGACCATCCCGTTCTGGAGTTCATACCTGCTGCGCGTCTTCGCCTGGAAACTGATCCTCGGATATAACGGGGTTCTGAACAGCGGGCTCCTGACCCTGGGATTGATCGATGAGCCGCTCGGTTTCCTTCTCTACAATCCCAACGCGGTCGTGCTTACGCTTGCCCATGCCTGGGCGCCGTTCGCGATTTTGCCGATTTACGTGTCGCTGCAAAAAATCGATCCGAGCCTGCTTGAGGCGGCGACGGATCTTGGCGTTTCCAGGGTCGAGCGGTTCGTGCGGGTCACGTTGCCGCTGTCGGTCCCCGGTCTGACCGCCGCCAGCCTGATCATCTTCATTCCGACAGTGGGAGACTATGTCACGCCGGCCCTTGTCGGAGGGTCCGGCGGCAAGATGATCGCCAACATGATTCAGGTTCAGTTCGGAGCGGCCAACAACTGGCCGATGGGCGCCGCGCTTTCGATCATCGCGATGATGGTCGTCATGATCGTATCGGTGGCTTTTGTCTTCGTCCTGCGCAAGGCCGGGAGCCGGATCCGATGAGCCCGTTCAAGCGCTTGGCAGAACGCAATTCCGGTCGCGGCGGCAAGGGTTTTGGCCTGAAATCCTATGCCGGCCTTTATCTGGTTTTCCTTTACCTTCCGGTCCTCTTCCTCCCGGTTTTTTCCTTCAACGACGGGACGATCGTGGCGTTCCCGCTCACCGGCTTCACCCTCAAATGGTATGGCAAGCTGGCGGAAGCCGACGCCCTTCTGGGGGCCTTGATCAACAGTCTGACGGTCGGGCTGGCGACAGCCGCGATCAGCACGGCAATCGGCCTGTTCGCCGCGCGGGCTTTCGCCCGCCACGGCTTTTTCGGCCGCGGTCCCGCCGAGGGACTGGTCATGTTGCCGCTGGTGATCCCCGGCATCATCGTGGCTTCCTCCATGCTGGTCCTGTTCATCAATCTGGGTCTGCAGCCCTCACTCCTGACGATCATCATCGGGCATGTCTTCCTTGCTCTGCCATTTTCCGTATCGATCCTGAAATCGTCGTTCGACCAGTTCGATCAATCCCTGGAAGAGGCTGCCTATGACCTGGGAGAGACTGTGATCGGAACCTTCCGCCGCGTTACGCTGCCGATCATTGCGCCGGGAATAATCTCCAGTCTTCTGGTGACGTTCACGGTGTCTTTCGACGAATTTGTCCTGGCGTTCTTTCTGGCCGGAAACGAGCCGACCCTGCCGGTCTATATCTGGAGCCAGATCCGCTTCCCGGCAAAACTTCCGAACACGCTGGCCCTCGGAACCCTCTTGTTGCTTGGCTCGATCGTCCTGCTTGTGGTGGCCGAACATTTCCGTCGCAAATCCGTGCGCACATCCAAAACGCCTTAGGAACCGGGATTCATGCAAACCGATAATCCGATTGTTGTCCTGCAGAATGTCGAAAAGCGGTTCGGCGATTTTGTTGCCGTCCGCGACATGTCCCTGAAGCTCGATGCCGGCGAATTCTTTTCCCTGCTCGGGCCGTCCGGGTGCGGAAAGACCACCGCGCTTCGCATGGTCGCGGGATTTCTCGAGCCGGATGAGGGCGACATCCTGATCGACGGCAACAGCATGCGCGATATTCCGGCCAACAAACGGCCGACCAACATGGTGTTTCAGAGCTACGCGATTTTCCCGCACCTCAATGTCGCCGACAATATCGGGTTCGGCTTGCGCAAGAAACAATTGAGCGAGGATCAGATCCGCCGCCAGGTCGGCGAGGCCCTGGAAATGGTGGAACTGCCCGGTCTCGAGAACCGCAAGGCGGATCAGTTGTCCGGCGGCCAGCGCCAGCGGGTCGCTCTCGCCAGGGCTCTGGTCATGCGCCCCAAGGTTCTGTTGCTGGACGAACCGCTATCGGCCCTTGACCGCAAGCTGCGCGAGACCATGCAGATGGAACTCAGGCGCCTGCAACGCTCTGTCGGCATCACCTTCATCATGGTCACCCACGACCAGTACGAGGCAATGAACATGTCCGATCGCATCGGTGTGATGTTTGCCGGCCGCCTGGCGCAGGTCGGCACGCCCGACTCCCTGTACGCCGCGCCCCGCAACCGCGAGGTCGCCGCCTTTATCGGCGGTATGAATTTTCTGTCGTCGACGCTGCGGTCATCGTCGGCGGAGATGCTTGAACTGGAGGCTCCGGGCTTCGGCGCTCTGCGGGTCAGGCCAAATCCGAACGGAAGCGGGGCCGGGGCGCGCAGGCTCGTCGGCATTCGCCCCGAACAACTGGAAATCGGAGTGGAGAGACCGCCGCATTGCGAGGTCGCAGCGAAAGCGAAAATCACCGATGTCGCCTTCTACGGCGAGAGTATCCACTACTATGCCGGCGTCAGCGGTCTCGATGAGCCCTGCGTCGTCTCCGTGACCAACGCCTTTCACAGGGTCGACCATCAGGTCGGCGACGATGTCTGGGTCGGCGTTCGGAATTCATCACTCATCGATCTCGGCGAAGATCAGGAAACAAATGCGTCGGGATCCTAACCCCAGGGAGAATGGAATGAGATTTAGAGTCAAATCGATGATGCGCATGCCGGCGCTGGCGCTGGTTCCTGTCATTGCCATGACGGGTGTCGGGCAGGCCGGTGCGAACGGCTCCGATCTGCAGGTGTTCGACTGGTCGGGCTACGAGGACAATGGTTTCTTCAAAACCTATCTGGAAAAACACAAGACGGCGCCTTCCTATGCATTTTTCGGCAGCGAGGAAGAAGCGTTTACGAAATTGCGGTCCGGATTTCGGGCTGATCTGGCACATCCGTGCATCGGCGTGACAAAGAAATGGGCCGATGCGGGCCTGATCAAGCCGCTCGACACCGACAGGCTCACGGGCTGGGACAGGATCCTTCCGGCAATTCGCGGCAATTCCGGGGTGACGTTCGACGGCAAGACCTGGATGATGCCCTTTGATTGGGGCAATTCCGGACTGATTTACCGGACCGACAAGATCGACGCTGAGACCATTTCCTTCGATCTCATCACCGGCCCGGACTTTGTCGGCAAGGTTGCTGTTCCCGATATCGTGACCAGCGCCTACGCCCTTGCCGCGCTGGCGATCGGGCTTCGCGACTGGACGACGATGACGGATGCCCAGTTTGAGGAGGCGACCGCCTATCTGCGCAAATTGCACAAAAACGTGCGCTTTTACTGGTCCGATCCGGGACAGCTCGATCAGGCGCTGGCGAGCGGAGAAGTGGTCGTCGGCTGGGGCTGGAACCAGTCGGAACTCAACCTGATCGCCAACAAGACACCGGCCGCGATGATGAAGGATGTCAAAAAGGGTGTTGCAACGTGGGTATGCGGCTATGTGCATCTTGCCGGCGGTTCGGTCTCCGATGACCAGGTTTATGACATGCTGAACGCTTTGAGCGATGCCAGGTCGGGCAAATACATCATTGAAGCCTGGGGTTATGCTCACGCCAATGCCGATGCCTATGATCTGGTGGATCCCGCGACCGTCAAGCAATACGGGTTCGACAATGCCGAGAAGTTTCTGAGCGAGAGCCTTCTGACATCCGCGCTGGACCCCAAGCTGGAGGCGAAAATGATCAAGGAATTCGAACGTATCAAGGCCGGATTCTGATGTGAATTGACACTGTTGCCCGGAACCGGATCCGGAACGATCCCGCGATCCGGTTCCACAACAGTCAGGACCCTTTTACGCAAACCAAAGGCGACGGCGGTCACATGTTACAAGACAACCGGTATGCGTGCCTGTTTGAGCCGGTAGCCATCGGTCCGGTGACGGCGAAGAACCGATTTTACCAGGTTCCGCATTGTTGCGGCATGGGCCATCTTCGTCCCCGGGCCCATGCGGCGATGCGGGCCATGAAGGCCGAGGGCGGATGGGCCGTGGTCAGCACCGAGGAGGCGGAAATTCATCCGAGTTCGGATCTGTCGCCCTATCCGGAGCAGAGGATTTGGGATGAAAGGGATATTCCCGCTCTGCGGTTGATGACGGACGCCGTCCATGAACGCGGCGCGCTGGCGGCGATCGAACTGGTCCACAACGGTCATCATGCGTCGAACCTTTATTCCCGGATCCCGGCGATGGCGCCGACCGATATGCCGCTGGCGAACGGATATCCGAAACAGGCGCGGGCAATGGACAAGTCCGACATTCGCCACCTGCGGCAATGGCATCGTCAGGCGGCGCTGCGCGCCAGGCAGGCCGGGTTCGATATCGTCTATGTCTATGCGGGCCATGAAATGACATTGGCGCAGCACTTCCTTCTGCCGCAATTCAATACCCGGACCGATGAATATGGCGGCAGCCTGGAAAATCGGGCCCGGCTGCTCCGCGAACTTCTGCAAGACACCCGGGAAGCGATCGGCGACACCTGCGCCGTCGCCTTCCGCTTTGCGGTCGACGAACTGAAGGGCGACGACGGAATGCAGGCCCACGAGGAGGGGCGGGCGGTCGTGGAATACCTGGCCGACCTGCCGGATCTTTGGGACGTCAATGTTTCCGATTGGGCCAACGATTCCCTGACAACCCGATTCGAGCCCGAGGACGGTTATCAGGTCCGCCATATGGAATTCGTTAAATCTGTCACCGACAAACCCGTCGTCGGCGTCGGTCGGCTGACATCGCCGGATCTGATGGTGTCGCTGGTGAAACGCCGGGTCGTCGATTTCATCGGCGCGGCCCGCCCGTCGATCGCCGATCCCTTTTTGCCGCTGAAAATCGAACAGAACCGGACCGACGAGATCCGCGAGTGTATCGGGTGCAACATCTGCGTTTCCAGCGACAGTTTGGGAGTTCCGATCCGGTGCACGCAAAACCCGACCATGGGTGAGGAATGGCGTCGCGGCTGGCATCCTGAACAGACCAGACCGAAGATCTCGGACGCGGCCTGCCTGGTTGTCGGTGCCGGCCCGGCCGGACTGGAATGCGCCCTGCAGCTTTCCCGGCGCGGCTACGATGTCACGCTTGCGGAAAAGTCCGACCGGCTTGGCGGCCGGGTGCGCGGCGAATCCGGTTTGAACGGATTGTCCGCCTGGTTGCGCGTGCATGACAACAGGGCCTACGAGCTGCGGCAGAAGGCCAATGTGGAAATCTTCACAAACAGCGACCTGTCCGCCGAACACATCATCGAACTGGGCGTTGAAAACGTCTTTCTGGCGACCGGTTCGCGCTGGAAAACAGATGGCACCGGCCGCTCGCGCAGTCAGCCGATCGCCGGTCTGGACCAGGTGCCGAATCAGAACGGGACGAGTGTCGTCACTGCCGACAATGTCATGGCCGGTGCAATCCTGCCGGACGGACCGGTCGTGGTCTATGACGACGATCACGGATATATGGGCGGCGTGATTGCCGGCCATTTGCGGGATGCCGGGCATGATACCACCATCGTCACCTCGGCCAGCCTGGTTTCTCCGTGGACGAGCACCACGCTCGAACAGGAGCGGATTCAGAAAACGCTGATCCGCGAGGGCGTCGAAATCGTCGCCAACCGGACAATTGTCGAGCTGTTTGACGGAGCCGTAGCCACGGAATGTGTGTTTTCCGGCCGGCGCGCCGAACTGGACTGCCGGACACTGGTGCTGGTAACCGGGCGTGTGCCGGAAATCGGCCTCTACCGGCAGCTGGCGAAAATGAAGGCCCGCGGCGACGACAGGGCGTGCGATCTTGCGGTCACACTGATCGGCGACGCGCTCGCGCCGGGCCTGATAGCCGATGCGGTATTTTCCGGCCATCTCGCGGCAAGAAATTTCCAGGTCGATCCGTTGGAAATCGAACGGGATCTCTTCCGTCGTGAAATTCCCTCCCTCGAAAACCCTTGGTGAAAGCGATGCAGGCGACTGAAACCGAAAATCATTCCCATCTGTCGAATGGCGATGCCGCTCCGGAAACCGGTTACGCGTTGCCGCGCCCCTATTACACCGATCCGGACATCTACCGGCACGATCTGGAACGGGTCTGGGGCCGCAACTGGATCTGGGTCGGCCATCGCAACCAGATTCCCGAATGTGGCGATTATTTCCTGTTCGAGGTCGGTCAGGAATCGATCATCGTCGTGCGCGACGCCGAGGGAGCGGTCCGCGCCCACATGAACGTGTGCCGGCATCGCGGATCTCGGGTGTGCCTGGAGGCCTCGGGCAATGCCCGCTCGTTCACATGCCCCTATCATGCCTGGACGTTCGGGATTGACGGCCAATTGCGCGGCGGCCGGCTGATGCCCGACGGTTTCGATCGCACCGTGCACGGGCTCCTGCCGGTACGGGTGCTGGATTTCCAGGGGCTGTTGTTCGTCTGCATGGCATCGGACCCGCCGCCGATCGAACCGGCGCTGGCCCGTCTGGCGCCGTTGACCGCGCCGTTCGGCTTTGCGGGCCTCAAAGTCGCCCGTCAGGCCTCTTATCCCGTCCCCGCCAACTGGAAACTTGCGCTGGAAAACTATCTCGAATGTTATCACTGCGCGCCGTCGCACCGGGAATATTCCAAGTCCCACAGCCTCAAGGACCCGGCCGCCATGACGCCGGAGCTTGTCGGGGCGATGCGGGAAAAATCACGGGCCGCCGGGCTGTCGACGGAGGAAATCGGTGAAACCGGCGCCGCCGCCTCGGGCCTTGGCACGGACCTGTATTGCCGCCGCTACCCCCTGTTTCCCGGCTATCAGACCGGCAGCCGCGACGGGACCGGGATCGCACCGCTGCTGGGTGACCTGAAATCCTATGATGGCGGCGCCACCGACGTGCAGATCGGTCCCCTGAACAACTTCCTCGTCTACGCCGACCACATGATCGGATATCGCTTCATCCCGACCGGACTGCAGTCAACCGACATTCAGACCGTCTGGCTGGTCCGTGCCGACGCCGAGGAAGGGCGGGACTACGATCTCGAGCGGCTCACCTGGCTCTGGCATGTCACGACGCTCGATGACGAGCGCATCATCCGGCACAATCAGGAAGGCGTGAATTCAATACACTATCGTCCGGGGCCGCTGTCGACGATGGAATGGGGCATTGTCGACTTTCACCATGGCTATCATCGGATGATAGAGTGAGCCCGGCCGCAAGGCCTGGAGCGTTTCATATTTTCGCCGGTCGAATGAGCCAGTGAACCCGACCGACCTCATCAAGAGGCAACCGGCGCAGCCGGCCTCCGAAAAACGATCCGGTTCCAACGGCTGACCGCTGTACGCCGTGTGAACCGGCATGGCCTATCGCGTATCGTCCGTCAGCGACCGCACCAGGCTCTCCAGCAAGCCGGAAAGCGCTTCCCGGTCCGCCTCGCTCAACCCGGCAAGCACGTTTTGCTGCGCCTGAACATGTTGCGGCAGCACGCTCTCGATCAGAGCCTTGCCCTTGTCGGTCAGCGACACCTGCAGTGCGCGCCGGTCCTGTTCGTCCGGTGTGCGGGTGACAAGGCCGGCTTTTTGCAGCCGGTCGAGCCGGGCGGTCATGCCGCCGGACGAAATCATCGTCGAATTGTAGAGCTCGGTCGGTTTCAGCCGGAACGGCGGGCCGGACCGGCGCAGCGTCGCCAGGACGTCGAACTCGCCCGCCTTCAGCCCGTGCGCGGCGAACACGGGTTCCAGATGGTGCTTCGCGATCAGGTGCGCCGCTTCGCCGAGCCGCCCCAGAAGCACCATGGCTGAAAGGTCGAAACCCGGCATTTCCCGGTCCCACTGACTCTTTGCAAATTCGGCTCTGTCCATAAAAATTCCAATTTATCTTGATATTAAGATACTCAATACAAAGATAATAGTGAGCCACCCCGTACCCCGGCGGCGGCATACCCTTGCGACCCCTGCGATCGGAGATCATCATGCCAAAAACCAATCCGTCCGCAAACGCCAATTCGGCGCTCCTGCTCCTCCTGATTGTCGGCACCCTGCTTGGCACCACGGCGATCTTCGCCAAGTCGGCGCCAATGGCCGGCTGGCCGCCTCTCGCCCTTCTGCAATGGTCGATGGTCGCCGGCGCGGGGTTGCAAATGGCCGCGGCCGTCGCCGGACGGCTCCGGACTGTCCTGTCGCCGCGGGTCTTTACGATCATGGCGATCACCGGAATCCTGTACGCGGTTCCCAACGCGCTCGCATTTGCCGCTGCCCGGCATGTGGGGGCCGGATTCGTCGCCCTGTGTTTCGCCTTCCCGCTGGTCCTGACCTACGGCATGGCGATCGTTCTGCGCATGGAAACAGTGCAGGCCGCGCGTTTTGCCGGCGTCCTGAGCGGTGTCGCCGGGGGCGTCGTGCTCGCGGTCGGTCGCCAGGTTTCCGGCGATGCGCTTGGCCTGTGGGCGCTGGCCGCCCTGGCGTCGCCGGTCATCGTCGCCCTTGGCAACATCTACCGCACGCTCTATTGGCCGACCGGGGTGCGGCCCCTGCAATTGTCGATCGGCATGCTGGGGTTCGGCGCCGTGACCCTGGTGCTGATCAACCTGTTCGTCGGCGGCGGCGCGGGGACCGCGATGCTGCCCGAGGCATGGACGTTCGACGCGACCGCGCTTCTCGTCGGCCAGAGCCTGATTTCCGCGATCATGTTCAGCCTTTATTTCCGCCTGCAGGCGCTGGCCGGCCCGGTCTATCTGAGCCAGATCGGCTCCGTCAGCGCGGTCATCGGCGTCGGCCTCGCCTTCCTCCTGTTCAACGAGATTCCGAGCGCCGCCGATATGGTCGCCGCGGCTCTGATCGCCGCCGGAATTCTTCTGGTCAACCAGCGGACGCGGACCGAAGCTTCGGCGGCCTGAGCGCGGCGGCTGCCCTCGTCGCACGGCACCGGAAACCGCACGCGTTTCAATCCCAGGGCGGCAGGTCGCCTTCGAACCCCGCGGCAAACCCGGTGAGGTTGGCTGCCGGACCGGCCCAGTCGACCCGGCTTGCCGTCCAGATCTCGTAGGCCGGTTTGAACAGGCCGGGATCGTCGAGCGTGCCGGCCTTCAGCGAATAGCGGATCGGGTCCGGCCAGGGCGAGGTGAACAGGTGATTTGAGCAGGTCGGGCAGGAATGCCGGGCGACGGTGCGTCCGCTGTCGGCGGTGACGGTCCAGGTGGTCACGGCGCCGTTCACCTTGAGCGCGGTGGCCGAAAGCAGGATCGCCGCATGATAGGCGCCGCCGCCATAGCGCCGGCAATCGCTGCAATGACAATAATAGTGCAGTTTCGATCCGGTCTCGGCCTCGTATCGAACGGCTCCGCACAAACATCCGCCGGTCAGCATAACCATAAACTGAAATCTCCTGAATGCGCCGGCCGGGATCTTCAGCCGGGCCGACAGGGTGAATCAGTATAGCCAGGACGCATAAATGGCGTCACCATGGAGGCCGGACATTCACCGTCAATATCCTCGACTTCCGCCTCTTCGGATCTGCCATGCCCCCCAGGAAACTCATCATCGACACGGATCCCGGCATCGACGACGCCATGGCCATCCTGTTTGCCGCGGCCTCACCCGACATTCATCTCGTCGGCCTGACAACGATCTTCGGCAATGTGACGACGGCCACCGCCACCCGCAACGCTTTGCTCCTGGCGGAAAGGGCCCGGGCCTGCATTCCGGTGTCGCACGGCGCCGACGCGCCGCTGCGGATCGATCCGCATCCGGTGGCGGACTTCGTTCATGGCAGGGAAGGGTTCGGCACGGTGCCCGTGAGCACGCCGCGCGGTGCGCCGTCGCCCCTGTCGGCGGCCCGGCATCTGGTCGAAGCCTGCCGGGCCGATCCGGGTGCCGTCACCCTCTGCGCCATCGGCCCGCTGACCAATCTCGCCCTGGCGCTGGAGCTCGATCCCGGCATCCGCGACACGGTCGCGGACGTGATCGTCATGGGCGGCTCGATCCACGCCGGCGGCAATGTCACGCCCCATGCCGAAGCCAATATCTGGCACGATCCGCATGCAGCTTCGCGTGTCTTTCAAGCCGGCTGGCCGCTGACCATGGTCGGCCTCGACGTGACCGAAAAGATCCTCTGCCACCGTGCCGATTTTGCCGAGCTGGTCAAACGCGCGCCGGCCCTCGGCGGGTTTCTCGACGAGGCCGCACAATTCTATTTCGACTTCTATGAACGCGACGTCGGCCTGACCGGCTGTCACCTGCACGATCCGACCGCGATCATTGCCGCGATCCGGCCCGACCTGTTCGGGTTCGAATCCATGCCGGTGGATGTCGGCCTCGATGGCGAGCGGATCGCCGAAACCCGCCCGGCCGGCAAGACGGACGGCCCGCAGACCCGCTGCGCGCTGGAGGTCGATGCCGGGGCGGTGAAGGGTCTGTTTTTCGAGACGATCGCCGCTGCGCGGGCCCGGTGAATACTTGCCCGGCGCGCCGGGTCGTAATACCAAGGACGGACAACGCCAATTGTGCTGGAGGAAACCATGTCGAATGTCATTCCCGAAGAGGAAATCGAAGCCGCGCGCTGCGACATGGCGGTGGTTCTGCGGCTGACGGCGCGCAACGACCTGCATGAGGGCATCGACAATCATTTTTCCTATGCCTGCGGCGACGGCACGTTTCTGCTCAACCGCTGGGGCGTGCACTGGTCGCGCATGAAGCGCAGCGACATCTTGCGCGTCGATTCCGACGGCAAGGTGATCACCGGCGACGGCACCATCGAGACCACCGCCTTCATGATCCACGAGGCCTTTCACCGGCTCTGTCCGAAGGCGACGGCGGTCTACCACACCCACATGCCCTATGCGACGGCGATCGCCTGCACCAATCCCGGCCGCATCGAACCGATCAGCCAGAACGCCCTGCGCTATTACGGCAACATCGCCTACGAGGACCTTTACGCGGGGCTCGCAAACGACCGTGCCGAGGGCGAGCGCCTCGCCCGCGCCGCCGGCGACAAGAGCATCGTCATGCTGAAAAACCATGGCGTAATGGTTTCGGGTCCGACGATCGGCATCGCCTTCAACGATCTCTATTTCCTGGAGCGCACCGCCAAGGTCCAGGTGCTGGCCAAGATGTCCGGCGGTGACTTCGCGATGATCCCGCACGAGGTCGCCGCGCGCACTGCCGAACAGATCGCCGAAATCGACGACGACAAGGAAGACCATTACCAGGTCCTGAAACGGATGCTTCTGGAGGAAGAGCCGGAGACGGTGAATTAAGGGTCTCCATTCAGACGGGACAGGCAGGGAGCGGGATCGTGCGGAGTGTGGCGCTTTTGATCGTGGCGGTTGTTGCGGTGGCCGCGTCACCGGACGGAGCGATGGCCGGTGTGGACGGTCTCTGGAGATGCACCAAGACCTACACGACCTTCAATCAGTGGGGGACCAGAACCGGCGGCATGACACAGCATTTCGACGCGGCGCTGCACCCGAACGGACAGTTTGAAGTGCGGGGCACGGACGGAAGCGTTGCCGGGGTCCTGTCGTTCACCGGCGGCGGAAGCTGGGTGTTCAAGGAGAACAATCTCTATGCCTTTGGCAGCATCCAGACGCGCATGGGACCGTCCGGCTTCAATTTCAACGGCGAATTGCAGCACAGCGGTGACTTCAAGGGCGCCATAATGGGAAGACTGGAGACGCCCTATCCGAACGGTTCCGGCATCCAGGACCGTGCGCTCACGACCTGCGTCCGGCTCTAGAACCGTTCAGGTTTACTCGGGTGCGCTTTGACCGGCAGACGGCGGCCGCCGCGCATAACGGCGTGCATCCGGTAACGCAATCCTGTGCGGCCTGTTGCAGGTCAGGCACCGGACCGCCGACCCCGCTGCGAACCGGCCGGAACGCGCCAAGGTCTCCCTCCGGCACGGATCCGGATTGATCGGGATCAACGCCGTCGGCTTCCGGAAAATCTACGCTTGATATCCACGAAACGTTCTGCGCCGGGACGCCGATGGTCTCGGTCAGCTAAGGAGCCCGTTGATGATCCAGACCATTCTAACGCCCCTTGACGGTTCAACCCATGCCCAACTGGCTTTGGATCTGAGCATCGATATCGCGTCAAGATGCGGAGCCCGCCTGATCCTGCTGCATGTCGGCGTTGGCAACGAAAACGTGCCCGAAGAGATTTTCAACACCCTGGCCCGCGAGCTCAGGCAGGCGGAAAGCAGCGGCGAGGAGACGGGCATTCCGCCCCATTCCTCGCAACGCGTTCGGGTGCTTGGCTATATGGGCAAGCGGTTCCTGCACCAGGCGCGTCATGTGGCCAACAAAAGGGGTGTCGAAAATGTCGAGACGGTGATCGACCTTGGCGATGCCGGCGAGCGGATCGGCCATCACGCCAAACAGTCTGCCGCGGACCTTATCATCATGGGAAGCCGCGGACGGGGTGAACTTGCCGGGCTTGTTCTGGGAAGCGTATCGCACAAGGTGTTTCACACCGCGCCCTGTCCCTGCGTGACCGTGCACCACAAGGACGGGAAACCGGGTCCGATTGAAATCAGGAACATCCTGGCGGCGACCGACGGGTCGGATGAAGCCGACAGGGCCGTCGATCTTGCAAGCGACATCGCCGCCGCATGCGGCGCGAAACTGACCCTGGAATATGTCATGTGGCGCGGACCGTCGCTGGAACAGCTCCGGGCCACGGTCGATCTGGACCAGCTTGGCAAGGAGGCGTTCGACGAACTCGATCCGGCCCGCAATCCGATAGCCGAACATGTGAGCAGCACCTGGTTTCCGCCGGTCGTTTCGACCGCCACGCAGGAGGAAATCGGACACCAGGTTCTCGAGCGCGCTCGCCGGGCCGCCGAGGCGAAAGGGGTCGGAGAGGTCGCGCTGGTCCTGATCGACGGCGATCCGGCGCGCAAGATCGTGCAGATCGCCAAGCGCGAAAAAGCCGACCTGATAGCCACGGGAACGCGCGGATTGGGCGGGGCAAAAGGCATGCTCGCGGGCAGTGTGGCCTACAAGGTAAACCACGCGGCGCCCTGCAGCTGCATGGTCGTGCGTTAGAACCGAACGCAAGGCCCATGCACATATTATCGGAGCCGGCCTCCCGCTTCGTCCCGGGATCCCTTGCATCGGATCGGGTATTGGCCGCGGCCGACCTATAGCATAGGCTGACGGCGGTGCATGGAGGGCGAAATTCTGACCGAAAACCAGTTGATGAAGACGGTGGAGGCGTACCTTGCGGCTTATTGTGCGCAGGATGAGGATGGATGTGCCCGGGCATTCACGCCCGATGGCGCGCTGTTCTCGCCGTTCGGTCCGCCGGCCCGCGGCCGCGCGGAGGTTGCGGCGACCCATCTGGAATGGTTCGCCGAAGACGAACAGGACAAACGACTCGAATTGCTGGAGTTTCAGGGAAACGGTGCGTTCGGCCATTGTGTTCTGGGCTGGTCAGCGCGAGTTCCCGATGAAAACGGGCCAGACGGTTTCCACCGTGTAAGCGGCGTGTCTCTCGCGGTATTGGCGCTTGCCGATAACGAAGTGCTGTTCGACAGGCTGGCGCTCGTACCGGACCCTGAGTAGGCGCTTACCGGGTCAAGAGACCGTTGATCAGCGCGATGGCGACGGCGTGTTCGCGCGTCTTTGCGCCCAGCTTGCGGCGCGCGTTGCGGATGTGAAAATCGACCGTGATCGGCGCAATGCCGAGCGTCGCGGCGATGCGTTGCGTGCGTTCGCCGAGCGCCAGGGCGCTGAGGCACTGGCTTTCACGCACAGTGAGCGGCTGCGGCGCGTGCTGAGGGCGCCTGAGGGGGGCGAATTCCTGTTCGATTCGCGCAATTGCACCCATTTCCGCCTCATCGATGATATTGGTTGACCTCGTCGCTTTCCCTAGCAAGTTGATTCCCCGGCGGCATGCCCAATATTGGGTATGGCGATCGGATCGCGTCGCCGCCCCCGCATCAGGTCACGGTCCTGACAATAAATCTTTCAATCGTTCTCCGGAGCACAGGTGAGACGTGCGTAACGACGACAACGACCTGCCCCCCTCCAGACTCGACGACATGATCGCCAACGTTTACGAGGCCGTGCTTGACCAGGACCGGTTCGATGAACTGATCGCGCTGGCTGAAACCAGCATTGAGGACCCGGCGGCGCACCGCGATCTGCTGCGCCGCAAGCGCGACATGGACGGGCATTTCGAAACCGCCGAAAAATTGCTGGCGAGCCTACCGAAGCCGGCTGCGGCGGACGATCGTCCGGTCCTGACCATCGGGCCGGATCTCGTCATCCGCTCCGCCAATGCCATCGCCGCGGACATGCTCGATATCGCCGCGGGCCGGCCGCTCGACGACCTGCCCCTCGATGCCGATGCGATCGGCCATGTTCGCGATGCGGTTTCGGGCCGGTCCGAGGATTGGCCGGTGATTCGCGTGCCGCATGCCCGCACGGGCAAGCAGATTCTTCTGGCCCTGTCTGCAGTCGAAATGTCTGCAGTCGATGCACCCGGCGGCGCTGGCACCTGGTCGCTCGCCGGCGTTGAGAGGGTCTGGCAGCCCGGCGCCAGCCGCGCCATGCAGAGCCTGTACGGTCTGACCCGGTCGGAAACCGATATTCTGTCCATGCTCGTCGGCGGCCATGCGCCGGCCGAAATCGCCGGGGCCCGCGACCGTTCGGTCGAAACCGTGCGGGCGCAGGTCAAATCGATGATCACCAAGACGCGCTCACGCGGCAGCAATGAACTGGTCGCAATCGCCAGGGCCGTCGCCGGAAGCGCGCAGCGCCGGCCGCGCGATGCCGGGTCCGCGGACCCGGTGCGGCATCGGCTGCGCCTGCGGGACGGGCGCAGCCTCGACTATCTGCAACAGGGCGACGCGCGGGGCGAGCCGGTCGTGTTTCTGCATGGCTGCCTGTGCGGAAACCGGCTGCCCAACCAGGCCGCGCGCCATTTTGGCGAAAACGGCATCCGCATCCTGTCGCCGGCGCGGCCCTGGCACGGCCAGAGCGACGGCCATGACATCCTGCTGCACGATCCGACGCGTTATGCGCAGGATTTGATCGACTGGCTCGACCAGTTGAATGTGGACCGGGTCCGGATCGTCGCCTTCGATGTCGGCGCCATATTCGCCCTTGTCTGTCTTGCCGGGCTCGGAGACCGGGTTTCCGAACTGATCTGCGTGTCGGCGCAACCGCCCATGCGCAGCCTGCAGGATTTCAGCGGCGCGCCGCCGCAGCAAAAGCTGTTTGCCTTGTTGCCGCGGGTTTCGGTGCCGCTGCTCAGCTATATGGCAAAGCTCGGCGACAAGCGGTTGAAGCGGGACGGCCCGGGCGGCTTCGCACAGACCGTCTTCGGCTCCGCCCAGGCGGATCTCGACGCCTGCCGCGATCCGGAGCTCCTCGACCTGTTCTGGCGCGGGCATCTGTTTCACGTCGAACAGGGGTCCGACAGCTTCATCAACGATTGCCGGTTCGTCGCCTCGGACTGGGAAAGCCTGCTGCGTCCGGCGACGGTGCCGGTGCATTTTGTCCACGGCACCCGAAACCGCTCGATCCGTCCCGAACGCGTGCTGGCCTTTGCCGAGCGTCTGAACGCCAGAGTGTCGCTTGTCGAAAACGCCGGACACAGTCTCCCGTTCAGCCACTGGCGCGACTGGGCTCGGTTTCTCGATGGGTCACCTGCCTGACAGTTCGCCGGTAATGCTCAAGACGGAATGCAGACCGCTTTGTCGGTTTGCGGTGCCCTGGATAGGGCTTCATCGTGGCTGTCATAGGGGGGTGCGGACAGTTTGACACCTCTCGGCCAGTGTCTGAAATCATTGTAAAATCGCTGGATTTCCTGATATGATTGAAGCATGGGTGATTTGGACACTATCGACGTCTCGCATATCGATTTTGAATCGACGGTCTTCCCGACCGATGATGATATGAAGCTGTGGCATTCACTCAGCCCGGCCCAACAGCGTGCGGTCATTGCGCGTAAGGTGGCCAATGGCTTGCAAGGCCCGCCGGCTCAAAAAGCCGGCAAGGCGGATATCATGGGCGAAGTGCTTGCCGAAATGAAGCATGATTTATGAGCTTTCGGAACAAGCCCGCGCCGATATCAAAGAGATAATCCGATACACGATTGAGAACTTTGGCAAGGATCAGGCCGACGAATACACGGACGGGCTTTACGACAGCTTTGATCTGCTCACGGATAATCCGAGATTAGGCAAAAGCGTCTTGCGCGATCTGGGCGGCAATCTGAGACGCTACACATACCGCTCGCATTATGTGGTCTATGAAATCCGAACCGACGCGATCAGGATCGCGGCGATTTTCAACACGCGGCAGGAGCTGCCCGACGAGTGGCGCTGACCCGGAGCTCCTCGACCAGTTCTGGCGCGGGCATCTGTTTCACGTCGAACAGGGGGCCGACAGCTTCATCAACGATTGCCGGTTCGTCGCCTCGGATTGGGAAAGCCTGCTGCGTCCGGCGACCGTGCCGGTGCATTTTGTCCACGGAACCCGAAACCGCTCGATCCGTCCCGAACGCGTGCTGGCCTTTGCCGAGCGTCTGAACGCCAGGGTGTCGCTTGTCGAAAACGCCGGACACAGTCTCCCGTTCAGCCACTGGCGCGACTGGGCCCGGTTTCTCTAGGGGTCTCCAGGCTGCCGCCTCGCCGGATCTCCGAACCCCGATCAACCCCACCCACGTCCTCGCCGCAACTTGTCCCGGCCACCCAACACGCCGCCTCAAATCGGCGATGTGATTTGCTGCCTGCCTGGTGGGTGGCCGGGCCAAGCCGCGGCCATGACGTGTTGGAGGGAATTTTCCTCCGTAAATGACAGCCGATTCGCTTTCCGGATCGCGCAGAAATTGTCCACCCTGTCTCCGGACTTTACACTTGTACCGGCCACCCACCACGCCGCTTCAAACCGGATTCGTGATTTGTCTCCTACCCGTTGGGTGGCCGGTACAAGACCGGCCATGACGTGTTGGCGGGGTTCTCCACCGCAAATGGCAACCGATTCGCTCTACGACCGTGCAATCAGAACAAGGTGTTTCCGAGCGACAGAAACCTAATGAAATCCATAGCTGGTTCCGCCCGCCGCCCCGTGGTTTCCTGATCCCGACCGAGGCCATTTGCGCCCTTCGCGGTTTCTCGGAAAAAGCGAAAGGCCCGCACTCTTTTCCGCTTCCGTCCGTTCACACGTCCGTGCGAACGCAACATCCTGGAGACGATCTGTGATGCGCGCCACCCTTGCAAATCTGCTTGTCCTGGTTTCGGCACTGTGTTTTCAGACCGGTCTCCAGGCCCAGGAAGCCGCGCCCGGCCGGGCGATGATCGTGTTCGACGGATCCGGGTCCATGTGGGGCCAGATCGACGGCACCGCCAAGATCGTCACCGCACGCGAGACCCTTTCGCGGGTTGTCGGCGGCTTCCCGAAGACCCTGGAAGTCGGCCTCATCGCCTACGGTCACAACCGCAAGGGCGATTGCAGCGACATCGAAACCCTGGTGCCGGTCGGGCCGGCGGCATCGCAGGCCGGCAGGCTGGTCGCCTCGGTCCGCGCCCTGCAGCCGAAAGGCAAGACGCCGCTCACCGAAGCGGTTCGCCGTGCCGCCCGTGAACTCCGGTTTCAGGAGGACAAGGCGACCGTGATCCTGGTCACCGACGGCATCGAGACCTGCGAGGCCGATCCCTGCGCCGTTGCCAGTGAACTGGAAAGTCTGGGCATCGACTTCACCACCCATGTGATCGGCTTCGGTCTGAACGAAGAGGAAGGCCGTCAGGTCGCCTGCCTGGCGGACAATACGGGCGGGGTTTTCCTGCAGGCGCAAAATGCCGACGCGCTGGCCGACGCGCTGCAAAAGACGGTGACGCTTGCCCCGCCGGCTGCTCCCGCCGTGCCACAACCGACCCTGGAGAAAAACCTTGCCGCGTCCGTCACTCTGGAGGAGGGCGGGGCGCCGCTGACCGACGCCGACGGCGTTCGTGTTTTCTGGACGGCGATCCCGGCCGGTGGCGGGGCGGAGATCCGATTGCTTGCCCGCCCGCAGATCACCGAACGGCTGGAGCCCGGCGCCTACCGGATCGTCGCCCGCACGGACCGGGGCAGTGCCGCCGCGCGCGACATCGAAGTGAGCGACACCGAAATCACGGAGGTCCGCCTGACCCTCGGCGCCGGCAAACTCGACCTGTCCGCGGTGATGGCGAACCGGGATCTCGGTCTGTCCGACACCGATTTCCTGTGGGAGATCGAAAACCTCGCCACCGGCGAACGGTTCACGGTTTACAAGAGGGCGCTCGTCAAGGTCGTGCCGAGCGGGCGCTATCGGGCCCGGCTTGTCGTCACGCGCCTGGAAAAAATGTCACCCGGCAGCGTCGAACTGGATGTTCTCACTGGTGAAACCGCCCGGGCGGAAGTGGTTGCCGACACCTCGAAAGTGCTGTTTCGCGCCTTCAACAGGGATGGCGGCGAACTGACACGGCACGATGTCCGGTTCAACATCTACCGCGGCCCCTCGACCACCGACCAGGGCGCCTTCGTCAAGATGGTCATCGGCGGCGACCCGGTCTTTCTGCTGCCGGGTCACTATGCCTTGCGCACCGAGGCCTGGGACGGCAGCAAGCGCGAACCGGTGCTTCAACAGGTAACGGTCGAGGCGGCCGCGGACCAGACCGTCGAGGTGACGTTTCCATGAGCCGGTCCGCCGCGTTCTGGGACCCGTTTGAGGGCACGGTCGCGCCGGACAACGCGCAAAAGTCCGAACGGACCGCACGCCTGCCGGAATCGTTCAAGAAGCTGGAATTGCCGCTGTTCCTGCTCTCGGTTCCCGGTTTCATCCTCGCGATCTTTTCAGAGAGCCTGCGGCCCTACGGATTTGCTCTGGTCACGGTCGGCATGGCCGGCGGCTTCGCTGTCGAGCATTTCACCGGCGCCGCGGCCGACCGCCTGAACCGGATCTGGTCGGCCGCCGACCGGCTCGGCTTCCGGTTCCGTCCCGAAATCCCCGCGCAGCGGCTGGCGGCGATCCGGCGCGCGGTTCCCGAACTTTTCAGCCTGCGCATCTTCGGGTCGATCCCGCTGATCATCGAAAGCGAAATGTGGGGCGCGGACCCTGACGGCAACGGCCTGTGGCTCGGCGTGGGTGCGATCTCCTCGGCAACGTTTCTGGGCGGCCCGAAACAGAACGACAGGTCCGCAGCGGGGATCGCAATGGGAACCGTCGGGGCAAAGGACGGCGGCATCCAGGGCAATCTGGTGATGATGATCGCCGCCTACAGGCTCGAGCGCGACACCGGCATCCGTCTCGTCCTCATGCCGGAAACCGTCGGCGCGGTGGGTCCGCTCGACCGCGACCTGAAAACCGAAAGTGTGGCCTTCAACAAGGCCTTCAACATCCGGGTGACCGCGCGCGACGATGGCGGAGATCTCGACCGGATTTCGATGAATGTCCTGCAGGTGCTGACCCCGGCCTTCCAGACAACGCTGCTGGATCTGGCGGACCGGTTCGCCGCCCGCGTCATCGTCGACCGGGACATTGTCTATTTCGGCGGTTACCGCAATCTCCAGAGCCTGGAAGATGCGGTGCTGCGGCCGTTCGTCGAACAGGCGGTTGCCGGCTTTGCCGAGGCCTCGGTGTCCTTCAAACGTTATGCGGAGTGATTGGGTTCATGTCTGGTTTCATGATGGTTTTCATCCTGCTGGCTCTTGTGGCCGGCACCTATGTGTTTTGTCACAACACACTGATGTCGGCCCGCTTCCGGGTCGACGAAGGCTGGTCCGGCATCATTGTGCAGTTGAAGCGCCGGCATGCGCTGGTGCCCAATCTCGTACAGGCGGCGAGGACCGCCCTCGGACACGAGCAGGCGATCGTCGAGAGAATCGTGACCGCGCGAACACAGGCCCTTGAGGCGCTTGCCGGTGACGCGCGATCCGGCGACGTGCAAAACGACGAGGGGCATGCCGAAATTGCGAAGGCCGAGGCCGGACTGAGCCGGGCGCTCGGACAATTCCTTGCCTATACCGAGGATAATCCCGAGCTTAGCGCCAACGAAAATCTTGTTATCCTGCAAAAACAGCTCGAGGAAACCGAAGATCAGGTCGCCGCCGCCCGGCGGATCTACAACGGCAATGTCCAGGCCTACAACACGCGCGTCGCCTCGATTCCCTGGAACCTTGTCGCCGACCTGAAGAAGATGAAACCCTCCCGGATGTTCACGCTCGACGACGCCGAATTGGAAACCGTCTCCAGGGATCCGACCCTGGATGCCCTTGCACCCGCCAATCCGCCCCGACAGGACAGGACCTGATCCCATGAAACCTTTTTTGACCGGCCTTGCCGCCGCCCTGCTTGTGGCCTTGGCCAATCCCGGTGCCCTGGCCGCGGCCGAGACCTGCATTGCTTCGGCCCCGAACCGACAGACCCTGCCGATCCTGGACGCGCCGTCGCCCGACGGTCCCGTCATCGGCGGCATCGGGGTCGGAACCTGCGGCATCGAAGTCACCAACCAATGCGAGGACGTGATGTGCGTTGTCGTGTATTCAGGGCTGAACGGCTGGGCCGACATGCGGCACATTTCCAACAGTCCGGTGCGGGCGCCGGGCCTTCCGGCCTCCGGCGATCCGGCACAACCGGCCGGCGCGAATGCCTGCACGGAACTGTCGCGGGTCACCGCGCTCATCAACAAGAAGGCCGGGACCAAAGAGGTTCAGGACCTGCGCGGAGTCTATGTGCTGTCGGGTGTCAAAAGCACCGAGCCGACGGCCGACCAGGCGGCCTGCGCAAAGGCGCTCGACATGATTGCCGGGGAGCCCGGGCTTTGGGCGCTGGTCGAGTAATACCAACGGCCCTTGAGAATGACCCATCTGACCGGCTTCACCTGGATTTTAGCCTGTCCTCGCGCAGGCGGGGATCGTTGCGGTCATCTCGTGGTGCCCGGCACCACGTCGACGACCGCGCCTAGCCGAAAACCAGGTGAAGCCGGTCAGATGGGTCATTCTCAAGGGTCGTTGGTATAAGGCGCGCGGCAATGAGCGGCAATCGCGAATTTCGGTTGGCCGGCGCCGCGCTCGAGGATCGTTTGTCGAAACCGGGGATCTGACATGCACGCTGCGCTGAAAACCCTGTCTGTCGTGTGTCTGGCGATTGCAATGCCTCCTGGCGCGCAGGCGGAGATCGTCTCGGCGGCCGGCACCCCCTTCGGCGATACCAGCCTGTTTGAAGATGGCGCTTCCGATCCGGTTTCCGACCTGGTCGACGGCCCGCCGGAAAAAGAAAGTCTCGACCCGTCGATCCTGCGCTACGACGATCAGGTTGAAATCCAGGTGCCGGATGTTCCGGTTGCGGTCACGGTCAACGGCCAGTGGAACTTCAGGGCGACATGCCGGATCGAGCTCTTGTTTCAATACACCGAAACGCGGGATGCCGACGGTCTCGCGATCCCGAATGCGGTGCGCAACATGCGCGCCGGCGCGACCGATCACAATTTCAGGTTCGACTATCAATACGATCCCGAAAACCCCGGCACCCGGACTTTGTTCCCTTATGCGACGGCCGACAAACGGCCCTGGGCCGCCGTGCCGGAGGGGTTTCTCGGCAATGCCGTGCACGGCGAGATCCAGCTCGGCAGGGACTGCGGCGACCAGTGGCCGGCGCCGCTTGCCGACGATCTGCGCCCGATCTCCAACGACGGTCTGAAACAGGATTGCGAGATCCGCCACGTCTCCACGATGCGCATTCTCGATCCGCGCCCGGCAACGTTTTCCGCGGTCGCGCGCACGGTCGGAAACAATGCCCACTGCCTGAATTACGGCATTACGGTCCGGATCAACGCGCCCGAGCCGCCCTTCGACCTCCTGGCGACGGAGCCGGGCACCGAGGCCTGCGGCGTGGTCGAACCGGAAGGGGCGACATTGCGGCTGCGCTTCGACGAGGCCGTCGACCCGGCGAGCGTCCGCGACAATGTGCGGCTGCGCGCCGTCGGCTCCGACACCACCTATCCGGTCCGGCTCAAGGTCGTCGAGGACGACCGCATCACCATCGAGCCGGAGGCGGACCTGCCCATGGCCATAAGTCTTGTTGCCGAAATCCGCACCGGCGCTGACGGATTGACCAGCGCCGGCGGCGTCAGGCTGCGCGATCAGCCGGGCTGGCTGGAGGCGCTGCGCTTTCACACCTCGCCGATTTCGGAAAACAAGGAGCGCACCGAGGGTTTCATCGACAGGGCGGCACTCTACCAGACGGTGAAGGACCGCGACCTGATCCGCGGCAAATGGGCCGTCGCCCGTCTGTGGCCGGACTGGACGATCGAAGGCAACGAAACCGAGGGCCTGCAGGATTTCTGCGTGACCGCGCGCGCCGTTGATGCCGGCACCGACGCAATCCTGTTTTCCGAACGGGACGCGGACATTCAGCGCCAGGACGATTACGACGACGAGGACCGGCGGCTTGGAAAACACACCGTCAATCTCTTCGGCTGGAAGGCCGACGGCAGCGTTTCCGAGATCCGCTACGAGGTCGAGCCGCGCAAATATTTCAAGGACGGCGACGCGGCGACCGAGACACCCAAGGCCAGACGTGCCGCCGCGGTCGCGCACCTGCCCCACGATCCCGCAACGATAGACCTGAAATATGCCCGCCTGTCGCTTGGCGATATCGGAGGCGATGCAAACGAACCGGCGGGCAAACTCGACATCAACGTGAAAAGCGCCGAAACCTTCATGTGGCAGGTCATGCCGATCGGCGATGCCAAGAGCCGGAACCTTGGAACCCTGACGCTGGATCAGCTCGGTATTCTGGCCGGCCGCCCGCCGGAACAATATCTGACGGCGCAGGAGCAGGAAAACTATCGGCAGATGGTTGCCGACGAGGCGGTCGAGCAGTTTGGCTGGCGGTATTGTCATGGCCACCTGACCGTCTGCATCCTGTCGGTGCCGACCCAAAAGGCCGCGCACGCCTCCATGGACTGGCGCGAGGAGGGCTGGCTGAGCCGCCGCCTGCGGTTTGCCGAAACCATGTTTTCCAAACGGCCGGAATTGCTGAACGAGGGGCAGGCGATCGCCCATGAAGTGGGACACGGGTTCGGGCTGGCGCATATTCCTGAGGTCAATGCGAAGTCGCGCGACGAGGTCAAGGCCCGCTTTCAATCCAAAAGTCCGTTCCGGTTTACCGATTTCGATTCCCTGCGCATGGCGCGCGACGGACAGTCGGCCCATTACAAGCGCGCCGAGGACGGCAACAGCGAAAGCCGGCGCGGCCTGTTTCCGCTGATGTTCCCGACGCTGACGAACGATGAACTGGCGATGATCACCGACCAGCACTACGACTTTCTCCAGGGGTCGATCTATGGCGGAAAAGTCGTGGGGCCGCAGAAAGGTCTTTCCTCCACCGAAAGCGGGCGGCCGCCCTCCCGGTTTTTCTCCAGGCTGACCTTCGGAGAGCTTCTCGGCGCCTACGAAGCCGACGGAACCGTAATGCTTGCCGGCGACGCGGACGGACAACAGGTGGCGGGTCATTTCATCGGGTTCCACCTGATCAGCAAGGACGGAACCGACCATCTTGTCCGCACTGGCGATGCGCGGCCGGCCCGCGCGGTTCCGGTTGCTCCCGCAACCGGTGACGGCGTGCTGACGATTTCGCGGGACGGCACCGAAGTTCTCGCGCTTGGCCGCGACCGTCTCGACCCGGCGCTCCGTCCCCTGGTTGCCGGAACGCCGGGCGGCGCCCGTGTCGGCCGTTTCGAGGTGTTTGTGCCCGGTGCCGGCAAGACCATTCTGATCGCGACCGTTCAGACAGCGGCCCTTCAGACCGCGACTGGGGAGGGCGAGCGGATTGCGTATAACATTGCGGCCCGGCCGCCCCTGACCGCGGTCGCGGCCGCCGGCAGCCCGGCCGAGGGCATGGAGATCAGCTGGGACGGGTTTTCGGGCGACCTGCCGGCCAGCGTGATCCTGCGCGATGAAGGGGGCGAAGACCTTGTCCTGGCGACGGGCACGGACACCGGCCTGCTGTCGATTGCGCCGGACCGGTTTTCGGGCGTCGGCAGCGGGCAGTTGCGGCTGGCGGTCGGCACGCCCGATGCGCTGCAGACCGCCGCCATCAACCTGTCCGTCGCCGGGACCCTCGCCGTTGAGACGGCCCGCTTCGAGGCGAACGGGTCCGGCGGCGCGCAACTGGAGCTTTCGTTCAACACCAACATGGCCGACGCAAACCTTGTGCTCGGCTACAAGCCGAGGGACATCCCGGTCGGGTCGATTCCGGTGTTCGCGGCACCCGGCGCCAACACCGACAGTCTCGCGCTCAGCCTGCCCGCGCCGCCGGCCTCCTGCGAGACGATCCAACTGGAGGTCATGGAGGCGAGCGGCCTGCCGGACGGTCTGGACGTCCCGGCCCTTCTCGAACTGACCCTCGATGCCAAAGCGAAAGCCGATTGCGAGGCCGCCTTCGGGCCATAGGGCGATCCACTCCACGTCATGGCCGCGGCCTGTCCCGGCCACCCACCGCGCCGCCTCAAATCTGCGGCGTGATTTGCTCCTGCCCGGTGGGTAGCCGGTACAAGACCGGCCATGACGGGTGGGGAGGTATCGGAGGTTTGGGGATCTGCTCAGCGGCCGGTGAAACATCCTGCGGAACTTTGCCGCCGTGCGGGGTGCTCCGGTGTTGCGGGGCGGGCGCAACAGGCCCGTCGCCGCCCCGGGTCCCGAACCGCGATTGTCCGCGCCCGGATCACCCCACTCCACGTCATGGCCGCGGCCTGTCCCGGCCACCCACCAAGCCGCCTCAAATCGGGATCGTGATTTGTTCCTGCCCGGTGGGTGGCCGGTACAGGACCGGCCATGACGTGGGAGTATGTGACGGGCTGGAGTGTGCCATGACATTCGGCACGGCGATTGCCCGAAATGGGTTACGAGGGCCGGTTGTTACCGCGTAAATGTGCATTCCAATCCGCCCGCACATTTGCCCCTCAAAACGCAAACGCCCGGCTCACGAATGAGACCGGGGCGCTTGGGTGAAAATTTGTAAAAAATGTTTAGGTGATGAAACTCAGCGGCAGACCGTCCGGTAGCCGACGATGACGCGCTCGCCGTAGCGGTTCCAGCGCCGGATCGGCTTGTCGAAGCAGACCTCGCGGTATTCCTGGTATTCGTCGTAGCGGTTGCGGTTTTTGTGGCGCTTGCCGGCGATGATCGCGGCGCCGGCGGCCAGGCCCAGGATCGCGCCGATGGCGGCGGCGCCCCGGCGGC
>Ga0207422_1001686_pt1 | contig 38881 bp, 36 predicted proteins | sample MarCyaLeptolynsp_FD_187757 | JGI IMG/M metagenome (GOLD analysis project Ga0207422, IMG submission 187757) | Marine cyanobacterial communities from Panama - species 1 Leptolyngbya sp. (SPAdes) | ecosystem: Environmental > Aquatic > Marine > Unclassified | place: Panama: Panama City | collected... | reverse complement strand
GCATGGCTGATGGTACTGATGTGATTACCTTCAGCTACGGCATCATCATTAGCAGTGATAGTAACAGTTTGAGGTATATTCCAGTTAGTTGAGGTGAAGACTAGAGTAATTTGGTCAGTAGTTGATTGTCCATCAGTGTTGATGGTAACAGTAACATCATCTGTAGGTTGACTAGTAAGTACCACTTCGTAGCTATCAGTAGTACCGTCTTCTGTGATGTCAATACTGCCACCAATTGGGGTAATGGCGACTCCAGCAGTATCGTTATCAGTAATGTTGGCAGTTAAATTATCAATATTAATGCCTTGGTAATTAGTATCATTGCTCGTAGCGGCATGGCTGATGGTACTGATGTGATTACCTTCAGCTACGGCATCATCATTAGCAGTGATAGTAACAGTTTGAGGTATATTCCAGTTAGTTGAGGTGAAGACTAGAGTAATTTGGTCAGTAGTTGATTGTCCATCACTGCTGATAGTAACAGTAACATCATCTGTGGGTTGACTAGTAAGTACTACCTTGTAGCTATCGCTAGCACCACCTTCTGTAATGTCAGTAGTGCCAGCAGTTGGGTTAATAATGACTCCAGAAGTATCATTATCAGTAATATTGGCAGTTAAATTATCAATACTAATGCCTTGGTAATTAGCATCATTACTGGTAGCGCTATGATTAATAATGCTGGTATGGTTACCCTCAGCTACGGCATCATCGTTGGCGGTAATAGTAACACTTTGGGCTATATTCCAGTTAGTTGAGGTGAATACTAGCGTGGTTTGGTCAGTAGTTGATTGTCCATCGCTGCTGATGGTAACAGTAACATCATCTGTAGGTTGACTAGTAAGTATAACTTCGTAACTATCGCTAGCACCGTCTTCTGTGATGTCAATACTGCCACCAATTGGAGTAATAGTTACCCCAGCGTGATCATTATCACTAATGCTGGCAGTTAAATTATCAATATTAATGCCTTGGTAATTAGCATCATTGCTCGTCGCACTATGACTAATAATACTGGTGTGATTACTTTCAACTAAAGCATCATCATTAGCGGTAATAGTAACAGTTTGGGCTATATTCCAGTTAGTTGAGGTGAAGACTAGAGTAGTTTGGTCAGTAGTTGATTGTCCATCAGTGCTGATGGTAAGAGTAACATCATCTGTGGGTTGACTAGTAAGTACTACCTCGTAGCTATCGCTAGCACCACCTTCTGTAATATCAGTAGTGCCAGCAGTTGGGTTAATAATGACTCCAGCAGTATCATTATCAGTAATATTGGCAGCTAAATTATCAATATTAATGCCTTGGTAATTAGCATCATTGCTCGTAGCACTATGACTAATAATACTGGTGTGGTTACCCTCAGCTACAGCATCATCATTAGCAGTGATAGTAACAGTTTGAGGTATATTCCAGTTAGTTGAGGTGAAGACTAGAGTAGTTTGGTCAGTAGTTGATTGTCCATCACTGCTGATAGTAACAGTAACATCATCTGTGGGTTGACTAGTAAGTACTACCTCGTAGCTATCGCTAGCACCACCTTCTGTAATGTCAGTAGTGCCAGCAGTTGAGTTAATAATGACTCCAGCAGTATCATTATCAGTAATATTGGCAGTTAAATTATCAATATTAATGCCTTGGTAATTAGCATCATTGCTCGTAGCGGCATGGCTGATGGTACTGATGTGATTACCTTCAGCTACGGCATCATCATTGGCGGTAATAGTGACAGTTTGGGCTATATTCCAGTTAGTTGAGGTAAAGACTAGGGTAGTTTGGTCAGTAGTTGATTGTCCATCGCTGCTGATGGTAAGAGTAACATCATCTGTAGGTTGGCTGGTAAGTACAACTTCGTAACTATCACTAGCAACACCTTCTGTAATGTCAATACTGCCACCAATTGGAGTAATAGTAACCCCCGCATGATCATTATCACTAATGCTGGCAGTTAAATTATCAATATTAATGCCTTGGTAATTAGCATCATTGCTCGTAGCACTATGACTAATAATACTGATGTGGTTACCCTCGGCTACAGCATCATCATTAGCGGTGATAGTAACAGTTTGAGGTATATACCAGTTAGTTGAGGTGAAAACTAGCGTGGTTTGGTCAGTATTTGATTGTCCATCAGTATTGATGGTAACAGTAACATCATCTGTTGGTTGGCTGGTGAGTACTACTTCGTAACTATCAGTAGCACTACCTTCTGTAATTTGGGTACTATTACCAATTGGGGTAATGGTGACACTAGCGATATCATCATCCAGAATTTCCAAGGTAGCAGTGCTTTGGGAGCCGATTTGAGCATCAGTACTGGTAATTGCCAGATTGATGCTTTCTGTTGCTTCTACCTGGAAGTCTTGAATGATAGGAATCTCGACTTTCTTACTGGTTTCCCCAGCAGCAAAGGTAACAGTGATCGTAGTAGCATCATAATCATCACCTCCAGTAGCAGAACCACCAGTAAATGTTACTTCTACCTCAGAGGAATCACTCAGGTAGCCAGTGCGGGTAAGTTCAACAATTTGGCTATTGCCTGCGCCTTCACTGACTTGGAAATTGGTTTGGGAGAATTCGATAATTGTGGAAGGAACAAACTCCTGGGCAAATACTCCATAACTGCTACCATCTTGGTTTCTACTCTGCCAAGCGATCGTTAACTTACCGTCTGGAGCAATGGCAATCGTCGGCTTGCTTTGATCATCGGAGGTGGTAGTGTTGACCTGAAACTCACTCCCGATAGGATTAGCATTAGCATCGAACTGTTGGGCGTATATACCATTGCTGCTGCCATCTTGGCTAGAACTCTGCCAAACGATGGTAAAGTTCCCTTGGGTATCAATCGCGATCGCTGGTTCACTTTGACTGTTGGCGGTAGTAGTATTGACTTGAATCTCGTTAGTTAGACCAGCTCCGTTACTGTCGAATTTTCTGGCATATATCCCATTACTACTGCCATCTTGGTTCAAACTCTGCCAAGCAATTACGAAGCTACCATCCGAAGCTATGGTGATTGTGGGCTGCTCTTGAGCACTGAGGGTGGTAGTGTTAACTTGAATCTCGCTTGTTAGAGCAACTCCGTTACTATCGAATTTTCTAGCATATACCCCATTGCTACTACCATCCTGATTCAAGCTCTCCCAAACGATCACAAAGCTCCCGTCTGAAGCGATGGCGATTATTGGGTCAGTTTGACTATTGGTTGTAGTAGTATTGACCTGTAACTCACCATTTACAGGATTCCCATTGCTGTCAAATCGTTGGGCAAATATGCCATAACCACTACCGTCTTGAGCCCAGCTCTCCCAAGCAATAACAAAGCTACCGTCTTGTGCTGTGGCGATTGTAGGGTGCCATTGCCAGCTAGCAGTAGTAGTATTGACTTGAAACTCACTCCCCACAGGATTGGCATTAGCGTCGTAGCGTTGAGCATAGACTCCATAGCCACTACCATCCTGACTCCAGCTTTCCCAGGTGATTACAAAGCTACCATCTTCAGCAAGCGCAATTGCTGGGTTTCCTTGATCGCTGACAATGTTAGTATTGACCTGAAATTCATTGGTGAGCGGAACTCCATTACTATCAAACCGTCGGGCATAGACTCCATAACCACTACCATCTTGACCCCAGCTTTCCCAAGTGAGGACAAAGCTACCGTCTTGAGCTACTGCAATTTTGGGCTGTCCTTGAGCATTGACGGTATGGGTATTTATCTGAAATTCTAAACCCCTTCTTTCTAGCATGGGTGATCTTACGGCTCATAGTAGTAGTTTATAATATTTTGATACCTAAGTTAATATACTCATCTACTAATTTACTCTGAGTAAATAGGTAAATAGATAAATTTCTCTAAAAGTTTATATAAAATTTTGATAAAGCCTGAGAGAATTAAGAATTAAGAATTAATTGTTGGTGAATTAATTATACTTACATTGAATTGGGTAATAGACGATTGCATCAGGTAAATGTTGATTGATGGGGCTCACATAGATGAGAATCATTACACTAAGGCAACTTGGTTGAAAGCCCCCCACGGGCGGCGCACCACCCGTTATGAAGGTCAGAAACAAGCCAAACCTTCTTCCCTTCTGGCTCCTGACTCCTGACTCCTGACTTCTGTTTCTTAAAAGCCGCCCCCTACGAAGGGAAGAAACAAGCCAAACTCTCTTCCCTTCTGCCTTCTGCCCTCTGTCGTCTCCCTTGTTTCTTCAGAGCCCCTGACAGGTGGCGTACCACCTGCTATGAAGGTCAGAAACAATTCAAATCCTCTTCCCTCCTGCCTCCTGTTCCCCTCCAAGGAGGGGTTAGGGGTGGGTTGGTGCCTCCTGCCTTGTTTCTTGAAAGCCACTGGCAAGATGCCAGTTCCACAATCGATACCCCACACCCCACACCCTACACCCTCACTCCTTTAGAGTGTTTCTTAAAAGAAGAATCCCTCGCTTTCAGCGACGGGAGTGTCAACGAAATGTGGGACAATAAGCCCTGCGTTGTTCAATATTCTAAGATTCATACCTTACACTTTGCTAAGGAGATAATTTTGGTTACCACTAATTCTTTGAAAACCAGCAAATCAGAAGCAATTTTTGCCGCAGCCCAGAAGCTTATGCCAGGGGGTGTTAGTTCTCCAGTTCGGGCATTTAAATCAGTTGGTGGACAACCCATTGTCTTCGATAGGGTTAAAGGAGCTTACATTTGGGATGTTGATGGCAATCAGTACATCGACTATGTGGGAACTTGGGGTCCAGCAATTTGTGGCCATGCTCACCCAAAAGTAATTGCTGCCCTCCACGATGCTCTAGAAAAGGGCACCAGCTTCGGTGCGCCCTCAGAGCTAGAGAATGTCTTAGCCCAAATGGTAATTAATGCCGTCCCTAGTATTGAGATGGTGCGGTTTGTCAACTCCGGAACCGAAGCCTGCATGGGAGTGCTACGCCTGATGCGTGCTTTTACAGGTCGGGACAAAATCATCAAATTTGAAGGCTGCTATCATGGTCATGCTGATATGTTTCTGGTGAAAGCTGGTTCTGGTGTCGCTACTTTGGGTTTACCCGACTCCCCTGGCGTACCCAAGTCCACTACCCGCGATACCTTAACTGCTCCCTACAACAATATAGAAGCAGTCAAAGCTCTGTTTAAAGACAATCCCGATACCATTGCTGGGGTGATTTTAGAGCCAGTTGTGGGTAATTCTGGCTTTATTCCCCCTGATGACGGTTTCTTGGAAGATTTGCGGGACATCACAAAACAATATGGAGCTCTCCTGGTTTTTGATGAGGTGATGACTGGCTTCCGGATTGCCTACGGTGGTGCCCAGGAAAAATTTGGCGTTACCCCTGATCTAACTACTTTGGGTAAAGTTATCGGTGGTGGTTTGCCAGTGGGAGCTTACGGTGGACGGGAAGATATCATGTCGATGGTGGCTCCTGCTGGACCAATGTACCAGGCAGGAACCCTTTCCGGTAATCCCCTAGCCATGACAGCCGGTATTGAGACTCTGAAGTTGCTGGAAAAATCAGGTACTTACGAACAACTAGACAAGATTACCCAGAAATTAACAGATGGTCTATTGCAAGTTGCCAAAGAAACTGGTCATGCTGTCTCTTGTGGTCAAATCAGTGCCATGTTTGGTATGTTCTTCACTGGAGAGCAAGTTCACAACTATGACGATGCGAAAAAATCTGACTTAACTAAGTTCAAAAGTTTCCATCGCGGCATGTTGGAGCGTGGAATTTACCTAGCACCTTCTCAGTTCGAGGCAGGGTTTACCTCCCTAGCTCACACTGATGAGGATATTGACCGTACTCTAGCAGCAGCAAGGGAAGTTATGTCAAGTCTTTAGCTCGTCTGACAATTCATGAGGCAGGGAGCAGGGGGTGAGCTTTCAAAAAGTGTGGGGAGTGTGGGAAGTGTGGGAGGTGTGGGGAGATGGAGATACAAGGGAGAACTTATGATTTTTTGAACACTGACGCTATAAATCCCACCTCATATTTCGCTCACCCCTAATCAACGGATAATTAGCTCTTCAGAAAAAAGGCAGAAGGTTCCAAGGGAAGCTGACTTGTTTCTCATTTTCTTTTTCGACGTGGTATTTTACACAACTATTGCAAGAGTGCCTATTGCCTATTGCCTGCGTCTTAGACGCTCATTACTTCAAAACCCTTTCTCAACTACCATGTCCCCATGTCTCGCTTGAAGTCAATAGCCAGCTTTTGCAATTTCATATACAGTTTTGGCTCATTTTTAGTATATTATATAGTTTATCAGTTATTTAAATATAACCAGCTTCAGCAAAAGTTGGCAGTTCTTTTCATCTTTCTTAAGGTAGGTGAGTATAAATGCTGAAGGTGGACTTGAGAGGCACTACTCTTGGAGCATTGGTCAATGAACTGGGTTCCTTTTGGGGAAATGCTGACATTTTATTGTGTTCCTTAAAAAAAAACCGGTTTCTGAGAATAGTTGACCAGTTCTCAAGAGTTGCTTAAAAATTCTTTACATTAATTACTAGGCTTTTTGCGTAAATGTTCAAGGCAAAGCTGATGATTAATCTAGATACCGGGTAAAAATTAACCTTTGTAAGGTCTTTTATCTAATTCCATATCCTATGCTTAAGATGTGGGGGTGCTAACTACTATGGATTCCTGGTTACAATACTATAATCGACAAACAACGTTACAAGAACAGGTGTTATACGCTCATTTTGGGGACCGCGTACAGGTGGAGTCTCCTGATACTTTGATTGAGCGCTTTCGTCAGCTGTTCATTGAGGGGATTGGATACTCTAGTCCTCAAGTCTGGCTAGCTTTAGAGAAAATAATCTTTTCAGATTTTGCTGAGAGGGAATTTAAGTTCATTCTCAACCGCTGCTGCTATATCCTGATTAACCAATGGCTGAATCACCCCAAACTTCAAGGTGCTATTCCTCAATTAATCAGACTATTTGAAACTACTCCGGCTGGCTTAGCTCGTGCTCGGGCAACCCAGCGTCTGCGGGAGCTAGTAGCTAGTTTTACTCAATCTGAGCAATATCGGGCACTGCGACAACTAGCTCAAGTGCTTTCCCAAAAAAGTGAGGAGAAAACCAACCTCAAAGCCAAACCTTTAATAACCTTAATGCCTCGATATCCCTGTCTATATGAACATTGCCTGCTGACTAATGATAGTACTGACGAGCAGCGGCAAAAGGTTAGGTTTATGCGAAACAAGGCACAGCAGCAATTTGAAGTCAATTTATCTAGGTATATTACCTATCAGCACTTACCGAGGCATTCCCAATCTGGGAAAAATCCCACATTGTTGAGCAACGAGCAACTAAATTTTGCCATCAAGCAGTTTACAGGTAAAGTTGATGGCTCCAACACTTATCGGGACTTAGCAGAACAGTTCCGTACCTATAGTCACTGGACTCCCTCTTACCGCACTTTTAAACAGGAGTTTTATGAGTACCTAACTGCCTCAATTGACCAAAAGTATAGCGGTGGTCAGTTTGGTCAGCGGTTATATCAACAACTGCAAAATACCTTACCTCAAAATGATAGCCAAAAACTCAGTGATGTGTTACTGCTGGGAACTTCTAGAAAATTATTGAATTTTCTGATAGTGGAAAGTCCCCAACAACCGACTCACTACATTTTTGGTGACCTTACTAGTAACTTGGGAATTACTCCAACCATCGGCTTGCTGTTGAAGATAGTGTTGCTTTGTAAGCAGGTAAGGTCTTACCTAGAACAGCGATTTGCAATTTTATTTAACCACTATGAAGGTTGCAACAACGACAAAGTCAATTGGCTGGTTGAGTCCTTGGAAAACTTAAATGTAGCCTTCAGCACCAACCTCGGATCAATACATCTGTGCTAGTGCGAGAAGGCTGTTCTAACAGTGTTGCTATTTCTGCTGTTTGCTGCTCTAACTCCAGAGAGGGGAGCAAGCATTGAGGGCGCAATGCTTGCTCCCCACCCCAGCTCCTCTACTTCGTGTTCCTACATGAAGCACTTCAAGTTAAAGTAGGTGCAGATAGTGTTATTGATTACCTAAGTTTAGTGTTTAACTCCAGTTGGCGGCGTTGTTTACTAGCAATGCCTGTAATTTTAACTGTTGTTAGCAATGGGATGAGAGCCTCTGCTAGTCCTGCTGCTGTGTTTATTCCCCATATGAAGGAGATCCAGAGAAACCTGCCAGCAGGATTGGCGATGCGTTTGCCTGATAGAATCGTTTTGAGCGAACCGTCAGATATTAACGAAGGCCAACTGGTGGTGCGCTTTTTTCCCTCAAGCAATCCCCAAAGTTTTACTGTAAGTTTATTTACTTGCGATCGCTCTCCTCTACCTTGCTTGTTAGGTAGCTTTATGGTAGATAGAAGCACATCCGTTAGTGCTCAACGAGAACTACAACGACATCAAGCTCTAGGTGATTACCTGACCTTAGATAATAACGTTAAAGGATACTTGATCGAAGGTTCGCTACAAAATCCCTATTCTACATTTTCGACATTTATGTGGCAGCAGAATGGCATGATTTATAGCCTCAGTTTCCCAGCAATCGAACGGCAAAGTATTCTGAATATGGCAGTTTCGATGGCACGAGGAAAGCCATTTTATCGGATTGGTGATTAGAGTATCACAGGGTAAAGCTATTTAAAAAGTAGGCAGGGTGTGGGGTGTAGGGGGGAACGATTTATTCAGTAGGATGAATGAGCTACTTGTCACCCCCTTAGCCCCATAGCTTGCTTTAACAAATAACAAACAACAAATGACAAATGACAAATGACAAATGACAAATTAAAAAGCTTGAATCCATTCTCGCACTTCGTATTCAGTCCAGATGCCATTTTGCCAATAAGGATCTGCCTCAATTAACTGACGTACAGTGGCTTCATCTTCTGCTTCATAGATGCCAAAGACTTTGGTTAGATCCTTGGTAGGACCAATAGTAACCAAAGCACCAGATTCTTTTTGAACAGTAAGACCATCTAGATGAGCTTGTCGATAAGGAGCACGCTTCTCTAGAACATTTTCGCAGTAGCTTCCCCACATTATGTACTTACCCATAAGCATTACTCCTGTAACTTTTCAATTCTGAACTCCTTCTTCAACTTCTAAGGCTGACACCGAATTTTTCTACTAGAGCTTCTCGAACTTTTTGATGTGCCTGCTCTACTTCTTTGTCAGTGAGAGTGCGATCGCTAGCTCGATAGACTAGTCTAAATGCCAAACTCCTTTGTCCTTCCGGAACGGATTCCCCTTGGTATTGATCAAATAAATAAACCGACTCCAACAATTGACTTCCAACTTTTCGGGTTGCTCGTTCAACTTCCGCCACAGATACGTTCACTGGCGCGAAGAAAGCCAGATCTCGGTCAGCAGCTGGGAAGGTGGAATACTGCTTAAACCGGGGAGTTAACCTTTCGTCTCGTTCCCAAGCATCCAAGAGTACATCCAAGTCTATCTCAAAAATGTAGACTGCTTCTGGCAAGTCTCGTTGAGAGCGTAGTTGGGGATGTAACTGTCCAAATTGTCCCAGGCGTTCGCCCTGCAACCAAAGTGATGCTGTACGTCCTGGATGAAGACGGGGATCGCTACGATCTGGTTGATACTCAACGCTAAGACTCAACCTTTGAAATACACTTTCTAATATCCCCTTAGCTTCATACCAGGACATCGGTAACTCCCGTCCTCCCCTGAACCAACGACCTTGGGTTGGGTCACCACCCAAAATGCCAGCAATGGCATCAGCTTCTGCTAAACCTTCTTCTTCTCGCCAGAAAACTCTACCAATTTCAAAGCCATTGAGGGCACTATTACCTTGCTCTAGGTTGTATTGGAAGGCGTCAATTAGACCAGATATTAAGTCAGTCCGTAGGGCTGAGTATTCCGTAAACAGAGGATTAGCAAGACAAATTTGTTTTTCATCTTCTGGCTTAACTAAGGAGTAATGTACCAATTCTGTCAGTCCAGCTGCCCGGAAAGCTTCCCGCAGCTGTCGTGTCAAAACTTGTTCTAGGGACAGAAAACCTAATTCCGTCTTATCTGGCAAATCATCACAAAATTTGTCATAGCCGTACAGACGAGCAATTTCCTCAATCAAGTCAATTTCTCGTTCCAAATCACGATGGCGGTAGGGTGGAACTGTTACCATCCATTGAACAGCATCTGAGGTTACCAAGGAACCCTCCTGCTTTATTGTTGGTTCAGATGCTAGGGGTGTCAGTTGACATCCGAGAGCACAGAGAATCTTTTCCACATCTTCTGGAAGAATTTCCCCTGTTTCTTCTCCCAAATCTACCGGACCTAAGACTTGATTTACCCGCTCAAGACGTAACTCAATCGAACGCACAGAACTACTGGCATCAGGTCTGTGATCAGTCATGTTTTGTGTAGTTACTCTCCCACCTGCCAACTCAGTAATCAATGCGATCGCTCGCTTACAGGCTAAATCTAACTCTACCTGATTTACACCCCGCTCGTAGCGGGCAGAAGCCTCTGTTCGTAAACCTTGGCTGCGGGCAGAACGGCGAATTGCCACTGGCTCAAATAGTGCTGCTTCTAGCACTATATTGTGAGTACCTTCATGTACTTCAGTTTTTTCGCCTCCCATCACTCCAGCTAAAGCAACAGGTTGGTCATTAGCAGTAATTAATAAAGTTTGTGGTTGGAGGTTTCGAGTTTGACTATCCAGAGTTTGCAGAGACTCTCCACTCTTAGCAAAGCGAACTCCAATAGTTAAAGAGTCTCCACCAGCAACAGTTTGGAGGCATTCCCTATCAAAAGCATGAAGAGGCTGTCCCCATTCGAGTAAAACATAGTTAGTGACATCGACCACATTATTAATCGGTCGCACTCCAGCATCTTGCAAGCGCCGTTGCAACCACTCAGGGGAAGGAGCAATCTTGATTTCTTCAATTACCGTACCAATATAGGCAGGGCAAGCTTGAGATTCGGTAATTTTTAAGCCAAGACTACTAATCTCATAGACAATAAATTTCTCAGGGATCTCTGGCAATCGTAAAGATGCCCCAGTCAAAGCCGCTACCTCTCGTGCTATTCCTACCATACTTAGAGCATCAGCACGATTAGCGGTAGCACTCAAGTCAAGAATGACATCTGTGAGTCCGAGAAGTGGACGAACATCACTGCCCAATGTGAGATTTTCTTCCTCAAAAATATAAATGCCAGCTGATTCTTTTTCTAAACCCAGTTCTGTCAATGAGCAAATCATGCCCTCTGAACGAACACCTCGGAGCTTGGAGGCACGAATTTTTACATCAATAACTGGTAAGTAAGTGCCCAGAGTTGCCACCGGCACATAGGCTCCTGTCCGGACATTAGCTGCGCCACAGACAATATGTAATGAACCGTTGACATCACCAATATCAACTTGACAAACTCTAAGACGATCTGCATTTGGGTGGGGCTGTACATCCAGAACCTTGCCCACTACTACTCCATCAGCAAATAGCCGACGGTCTTCGATATCCTCAACCTCAAACCCAGCAACAGTAAGAGTTTCGGCTAGCTCTTCTGGAGTTAGAGTCACCTCCACTAATTCTCGCAACCAATTCAAAGAGATACGCATTGGCTCCTAGCTTTTACCTTCCTTTGATTTGATTATCTTACAAGACATTTAGAAGCTCAAAGCTGCCAACCCAAGATTAGGGACTTCCAAATAAAAAAAACATCCCATTGCTGGGGGAGCTGGGAGAGCAGGAAATTAAAAAGCACATCCATTGCTGTATTTAATGTATCAAAAATTACTCTATTACCATTGAAAATTAAGAAAATACCGATTGTGCCCGGTAGGTTGCGGAATTTAAGTTTTTAAGCTATAAGCATTTAAAAATTTAATTGCTTTACGCGATCACTAAGCTTTATCAATTCTTGGGGCAAAATTGAGCTCAAGTTACCAAATCTTCACACTAATTCTAGTGGACTAGAGTCAATATTTCCCAATTTGTGCCAAGGTGAATATTGAAATTAGGATATGCTGGATTTAGGTCAAATTGATTCCGACAGTTTACTCAACTGGAGGTTCATTCGGCTATGCTTTTTAATCAATATAGAGCTTATTAAGCCGGGTGCTTAGATCCAAACCTTGGATCGAAGTTAGGACAACACCAATCGGTGACGCTACATGAGTTACTGCCTAAACCCCAACTGTCAACAACCTAAAAATTCGACAGGAGCCCTAGCCTGTAAAGCTTGTGGCTGGAAGTTGTTGTTGCATAAAAAATATAGTGTGCTCAAGAAGCTGGGTCAAGGCGGATTTGGAGCCACGTTTTTAGCGCAAGATGAGATACTACCTGGAAAACCGAAGTGTGTTATCAAACAACTTCAACCAGCGGCAACTGAGCCGAACATGTTACAAATGGCAAAGGAGCTATTTAAGCGAGAGGCTCAGACCCTAGGAAAAATTGGCAATCACCCCCAAGTGCCAACACTGTTGAACTACTTTGATGAGGATAAACATTTTTACTTAGTACAAGAATATATTAGTGGTTCGACTTTACAGCAGGAGATCAAACAATCTGGACCCTTGTCAGAAGCTGGGGTAAAGCAATTTTTAAGTGAAATCTTGCCCCTAATGCAATACATCCACGGACAGAAAGTAATTCACCGGGATATTAAACCAGCCAATATTATTCGTCGAGATCAAGACTGCAAACTGGTTCTGATTGACTTTGGTGCTGTTAAAGACCGAGTGGATCCTAATGCTGCCAATACCTCAGATCAGACGGCTTTAACCAATTTCGCCATTGGCACTCCAGGCTTTGCGCCACCAGAGCAAATGGCTCTGCGACCAGTTTATGCTAGTGATCTTTATGCACTAGGAATTACTTGCATTTACTTATTGACAGGTAAATCACCCAAAGACTTAGATTATAATCCCTCAACAGGTGAGATGATCTGGCGGAAATATGTTGATATCAGCGACCATTTTGCTGAAGTTTTGAAAAAAATGCTGGAGTCGGCTGTCCGTCATCGCTATCAATCTTCTGAGGAAATCCTTAGAGCTCTTGACTTAGAACCTTATATCGATAGTTTAGCCCAAGGTTTAGCTACTAAATCCAATAGCCCTCCCAAATTAAATGACCCCTACTCTGGAGACTTAACTCCATCAAGAGCCTCATCGTCATCTCCCTCATCTGCCACATCCAAAATGGCAGAAATCATTCGAGCGCGACGTGCTCGCCAACAAAATAGTGGTTCTCGGACGTCAGGTTTTCCAAGGAACTTAGGTATGCGTGGCTCTCAGCCAGGTATTAATCCAATGTACAGCCAAGGCTTTACAGCAGGAAGAAAAGTTAACTCTAAGTTAGATGCACATGGTGTTTTAAAAGCTTATGCTAGGGGTCGGAAGGACTTTGCTTCGCAAGATTTGAGAAGTCTTAATCTTGAGAAGGCGAAATTACATAAGGGAATTTTTAATGAAGCAAAGTTAGCCAAGACAAATTTGCAGGGAGCCGATTTAACCGATGCCTCTTTCGGTCAAGCCAGTTTAAAGCGGGCGAACTTGCGAGATGCCACCTTGGTTAGAGCTTATTTTAACAATGCTGATTTGGAAGGAGCAGACTTGCGAGGTGCAGATTTGAGTTATGCCCATATCAGCAACACTAATCTTAAAAGTGCTAATCTCTGCGGTGCTAATCTTTCCGGTGCCAAAGTTACCGAGGAGCAACTGGCGCAAGCTAAGACCAATTGGAGTACGGTTTTTCCCAACGGTAGGCGTGGTTTTAAACGCGGATTGATGTAATTAGGGAATTGTTGTTTGTTATTTGTCCTTTGTCCTTTGTTATTTGGGAACGGAGAACTCTTAACATCAGCTTCCTTCCTCTTGACTACAAATGACTAATGACCAATAACCAATAACTAATAACTAATTTGCAAAACTTGTACAGATTCACCGGCAGGTATTAAAGTTTGACCCACTGGCACAACTGCCAAACCAGTGGTTTGGGCTAGATTAATCAAATTACCGGAACTGTGGCTACCACCAGCAAGATGGAATTCGTAGCTGCCATCTACCATCTGTAACTGTCCCCAAAGGTAGGTTTCTCTTTTACCAGCTGCTCGGAGTTCGTGGTAAGTATTTGCTTTGACAAAAGTTGGCTTACAGGACGCCTGAGGTAAACCAGAAAGCTTTCTCAGGGCTGGTTGAACAAACCGCCAACAGCTGACTAGGGCTGAAACTGGATTTCCTGGAAGTCCGAAGTACAATACTGGATGTTTTGCTCCCTTCGGATTTCCCTGTTCAAGGGCGGGAAAAGTAGCTACGGTTAGAGGTTTACCGGGTTTGACGGCAACCGAACGAATGTGAATTTGTGCCCCCAACTGGGTCAATATTTGGTCTACATAATCATAATCCCCTACAGAAACACCGCCAGTGGAGAGAACCATGTCAGCAGAGGATATGGCTTGTGTAATTTTAGCTTTTAGTGCTTCTGGCTGATCTGGTACAATTCCCAAGGGTACTGGTACCCCTCCAGCTTGGAGGACAAATGCAGCTAGGGCATATTGATTAGAATCAACAATTTGACCTGGTTGTAATGGTTGCTCAGGGGTTACTAGTTCATTACCTGTAGAGAGAATAACTACTTTCGGATAGCGATAGACAGTAATTTGAGTACATTGAGCTGCTGCTAAAACAGCAATTTCTGGAGCTCCAATAGTGACTCCTTGCTCCAAAAGTAGCATCCCTGCTTGATAGAAAGCTGCCCGATGACGCACAAAGGCTTGGGGTTCTGGAGCCTCGAAAATAAGGACACGATTATCTTCGCGCCGAGTGTTTTCCTGCATCACCACAGTGTCAGCCCCCTTAGGCATACAACCACCTGTCAAAATTCGGGATGCTTGCCCTGGCTGTACTTCCCCTTGGGGCTGATAGCCAGCGGGAATTTCCTCAATAATTTCCAAAACTGCTGGTTGTGAGGCATGGCAGGATTGGACATCGGCATAGCGCACAGCATACCCATCCATTGCAGAATTATCCCAGTGAGGGAAATCTAATTGACTCGTCACTGTAGCAGCTAAAATACGACCAGTGGCAGCTGATAGTTCTACAAACTCTGTATCTAGTTGTTGATCCAGAGGTTGCACCAAACTGAGAATGATTGACTCCGCTTCTTTAACCGGCAGCATGGTTAGTTGTAATAAGTGTTAGTTGTTTATTTTAGAGCGATCGCACTCGTCCATGGAAATTGGCTCTTTTGGATCATTTACCCTTGCACCGCAAGTGGGAAATTCCCTGCCTAGATTTTGCCACTTTGCTATAGGTTGGATACAGCGTTATCAAATTGAAACTATGCAAATATCTTTACCCGAGCGACTCGATAGCTTTATCCAAGCCCAAGTAAAACTGGGCTCCTATGGCAGTCCCGATGAATTTGTCATCCATGTCTTAGAACAATTCCAAACCCAACAACTCGTCCAGCAATCTACCCCGGAGCCATCTCAACACTCAACTGAATCCTTGTTTGGTTGCCTGAAGGGATGGGTGACCATTTTAGGCGATATTGTTGAGCCAATCGAAGATGCTGGTTGGGAACTCTTACCATGACTCATATTCTCTTGGATACCCATGTGCTGGTTTGGTTTGTTGAAGGTGTTGATCGTCTTGGGCTCCAATCACGACAGAAGATTAATCAAGCGATTTGTACCGATGATGTGAAAATCTCAGCCATCAGCTTTTGGGAAATTGCTCTACTTATTGCAAAAGGAAGATTGAATTTATCTTCCCCTCTCAACATCTGGCGACAAGCTATTCTAGCCCTTCCTATCCAAGAAATTCCTCTTACAGGTGAAATAGGGATCTTAGCTGCTGAACTGAAGAGTTTTCACCCCGATCCTGCTGATCGTTTGATCACAGCCACAGCCATAACAATGGGTGCTGTGCTAATCACAGCAGATCACCGGATTTTAACCTGGGTGGGTTCTGTGCAACGTCAGAACGCTTTACAATAGTGTGCTCAGGGATGGATAAAGAAAAGGTTACAGCTAAAATGTGAAGTAGCCAGTCTCTAAACCAATTCTCTGATGAGTATTAAACCAGTTTATAACCGCTTTCCCCTGGTGCCTATTGAACGACGGGCTGGTGCCTTTTTAATTGATTTTGTCAGTGTTTGGTTACTTAGTTCTTTCTTGGGAGGCAATGTCTGGCTTCAGGGAGTAGTATTCTTGCTACTATGGCTAGGGCTAAGAGTAGTGTTAGTATCCAGCAATCAAGGTCAAACTTTGGGGCGTTGGGCTCTTGATATGAAAATTCTTGACGCCAATTTTGCCAAGATTCCCGGAATGTTCGCTTTAGCCCAACGAGAAGGAATTCTGGGATTTTGTTCTCTCTTAGCGATGATTGGTCTCAATATTAATCTTGCTAATGCCATTTCCATGTTGCTGCTGATTTCTCCCTTAGCAGCAGATTGTGGAGTAGCACTCTCAGATGAGGAAGCTCAGCAAGCATTCCATGACCGTGTGGCTCAAACGATTATGATACAAACCCGTCGAGGGTTTTCCCTAGACCTCCGTCTCAAAAAATGGTTTGCTCAACTTAAGAGTCGTATGAGATAATTAGAAATTGTGTTTAATTTTAAATTAGACTAACCATTGGGTTTTTTAGAGATAAGACTATGGCAGCAAAGAAAGGTGTACGCATTATTATTACTTTAGAGTGTACCGAGTGTCGCACTAACCCCAATAAGCGCTCAAATGGCGTATCTCGCTATACGACTAAGAAAAACCGTCGTAATACGACTTCGCGGCTAGAACTCAAAAAGTTTTGTACCCACTGCAATAAACACACAACTCACAAAGAAATTAAGTGATGATGCAGGGAATAGGGAATGGAGAATAGGGAATAGGGAATAGGATAAAATTCCATGTCGAAAAAGAAGATTATAAACTAGTCAACTTCCCTTGGAGCCTTCTGCTTTCTGCCTTCTACCTCTTGCCTTCTGCCTCGGAGCCTTTTTTCTAATAACGAGTAAATATAGAATTTCACCCTAGCAAACAATCAACAAACAAAAAAAGATGAGTTACTTTCGCCAACGTCTTTCTCCCATCAAACCTGGAACCCCCATCGACTACAAAGATGTTGAACTGCTGCGCAAGTTCATTACAGAGCGTGGTAAAATTTTGCCCCGTCGCATTACAGGCTTGACATCTCAACAACAACGAGATTTGACTAGAGCAATTAAACGAGCCAGAATTTTGGCTTTGCTACCCTTTATTAATAAAGAAGGGTAAAAAAGAGTTAAGTAGTTAAATTTTCACATAAACGCTACCGGCATTAACAAAACTGGTGGAAAAGGGAACATTGATCGAATTTCGCCTCCATGGAGAGCGCCGTGTAGCAACGGCGGATCGTCCAGAAGGGAAAAAGCACTGGATTGTCATAGATGAACATGGTCAATCTCATAAGCTTCATCCTCGGCAAGTTAGCTATAAAGTGCATGGTTGCACATTCCAACCATCAGAAATCTCCCAATTTCTAGAAGAAGTTAGGTCTTATCTAGACCCTTCAAGCCTGGAAGTTGCTTGGGAATTGCTGGTGGAAGATGGGCAGGCGGTGACCTGTGCAGAGATGGCACAGTTGTTATTTTCTGACCAGCATTATATCCGCTGCTATGCTGCTCACTGTTTACTTTCTGAAGATAAGATCTACTTCAAACAAAAAGCAGATAGCTATGAACCCCGTTCCGCTGCTATGGTAGCTGAAATTAAACATCAGCGCTTAGCCCAAGAATTAAAGCAGCGGGAACAACAAGATTTTTTGACACGGGTACAGGAAAAACTAACAGGTGCTTCTGTGGAGTGGCAAGATAGCGATCGCTCCCGCATTAATGCTTTAGAAAAGTTTGTTCTCAACCCAGATCACGCCTCTCACGCTGCACAGGAAATTATGGCAGTTTTAGAACGCTCTCAAACTGCTCAAACTGCCAAAAATTTGTTGGTAGAACTGGGTTTGTGGAGTGCACACGAGAATGTGTTTTTGCGGCGTAGTCAAATCCCTGTTAACTTTAGTCGTGAGGTGCTGGCGATGGGGCAAAAATACCTGGATTCTCCACCTCTTGATCCGGATTCAGAACGCCTGGATTTGACTGGTCTCAAACTATACACCGTTGATGACGAAAGTACCAAAGAAATCGACGACGGTTTAAGTTTTGAACAACTTGATGATGGTAGGGAACGCCTCTGGATTCACATTGCTGATCCAACGCGCTTGCTGATGCCAGGAGATAAACTAGATCTAGAGGCACGAAGGCGTGCCACTACCTTGTATCTACCAACAGGCATGATTCCGATGTTCCCTTCGGAACTAGCAACAGGTCCAATGAGTTTGATTCAAGGTAAAGTCTGTCCAGCATTAAGTTTTGGCGTCATCCTAGATGAAACTGGCAAAGTTGAGGACTATCAAATCCATGCTAGTTTAGTCAAACCAACTTATCGCCTAACCTACGAAGATGTCGATGAAATGTTGCAGCTAGGGGTACAGGCAGAAACAGAAATAGCTGCGATCGCAACTTGGGCAAAGCGACGACAAGAGTGGCGACGCTCTCAGGGCTCGATTAACATTCATATGCCAGAGTCGGTGATCAAAGTGCAAAATGATGAGGAAATCACCATTGATGTGCTAGACGATTCGCGATCGCGGCAAATGGTAGCAGAGATGATGATTCTAGCAGGTGAAGTGGCGGGACACTATGGACAAACCCATCAACTTCCCCTAACATTTCGGGGACAATCCGAGCCAGAACTTCCCTCAGAAGAAGAACTACAGCAACTGCCAGCAGGACCAGTCCGCTTCTGCGCCTTGCGTCGGTGTATGCCTAGGAGTGAAATGAGTATTACCCCTGTGCGACACGCCGGTTTGGGTTTAGCCGTTTACACTCAAGTAACTTCTCCGATCCGTCGTTACAATGATTTGCTCAATCATTTTCAACTCAAAGCTCATCTAAGAGGTGATCCACTACCCTTTGAGAGTCAACTCCTGCAAGAGACAATGCAGAGTGTCAGTTCAGCAGCTTATGAAGCAACTCTGGTAGAACGTCAAACCAATCGTTATTGGGGATTGGAATATTTACGGCGTCATACCGATCAAGTTTGGCAAGCACTAGTACTGCGCTGGCTTAGGGAAGACGATAACCTAGGACTGATTCTGTTAGAAGATTTAGGTCTAGAGTTAGCAATGCGTTTTAATCGCTCGGTAGAACTAGGCGAGTACTTGAATGTTCGAGTGAACCATGCTGATCCTCATCAAGATGTTATCCATTTTCGTGAGTTAGTTGAATCAGAGGTTCAAGCAGCGGCAAATTAAATGATATTTTGGGGGATAGGTATCTTGCCTATCCTTGCCTACCCAAGATTCTTCGCAGTGCTCCAACCATAGCTGAAAGCTTGGTTGGTGGTGAAGCGAAGCGCGACCGATAAGGAGCAATCAGTCAATCTCAGCCTGCTGCTGGATGTATTGCTTCAAAACTGAAATTGGAGCTCCCCCACAGGAGATGATGCAGTATGAACGACTCCAGAAAATTGGCTTACCTCTATAAACTCGATTCAGATGCTCTCCAAACTCTTTTCTAAGTAAACGACTGGAGACAGTCTTCAGGTTATTGACCAATTTTGAAGGTTGAACTTTAGGGTTTACCGATATCAACAGATGAACGTGATCTGCCTCTCCGTTGAATTCGATTAGCTCACCCTCCCATTTGTTTAGTGTGGTACTAAAAATCTCCTGCATCCGTTCAAGCATTGGTTTTGTGATGCACTTGCGCCTATATTTTGTGCAAGCGACTAAGTGAAATTGAATACTGTAAGAGCAGTGATGTAGGGTATTTAGGTGTTGCGACATTGTGAGCGACTAAGCTAACATAGAACTATGTTAACACTGACCTATGAGTACAAGTTAAAGCCGACTGTGCCGCAAATTGAGGCAATAGAAAATAGCCTCAATGTGTGTCGAAAGGTTTGGAATTATGCCCTCAGAGAACGCAAGGACTGGATTGCTTCGAGGAAGTGTCCTGTCAACACCTGTTCTTTGCGCGGTGAGTACATCATGGCGGCAGATAGCCCCTATCCAAACTTCGCTCATCAGTGTAAAGCGCTGACACAGGCGAAGAAGACAAGCCCCTCACTCAAGTCAGTAAATGCTCAGGCGCTACAGCAGGTAATGAAGACGCTAGAGAAAGCGTTCAAGGACAGAAAAGAACGTGGGTTTGGTTTCCCTCGGTTCAAGAAGCCGGGACAGATGCGCTCATTCTTGTTCCCTCAACTGAGCAAGAATCCGGTGGGTGAGGGGTGGGTGAATCTGCCCAGTATCGGCAGGATAACCATACGGCAATCTCGTCCTTATCCCGAGGGGTTTGCTCTCAAGCAAGCTCGGATAGTGAAGCGAGCATCTGGGTACTATGTTCTGTTGTGCTTTCAAGCAGAGTTCTCCATTCCTGATATGCCGCTCAAAGGTAAGTTTGTTGGCATTGATGTTGGGTTGGAATACTTCTTATCCGCCTCTGATGGTTGGCAAGTGAATCGACCTCGTTTTTTCGTGGCTCTGCAACGCGAGCTGAAATTGCTGCAACGTAGACTCAAGAGAAAGTTGAAAGGGTCAAGTTCGTGGAAGAAGCTTCAACTTAGAATTGCAAAGTTGCACGAGCGCATAGCAAACACTCGCAAGGACTTCCACTTCAAAATTGCGCATCAGCTCTGCGATAGGGGCGATGCGATTGTGGTGGAGAACCTGAACCTAATAGGATTGTCCCGTGGGATACTTGGTAAACACATGCTGGATGCTGGGTTAGGTCAGTTCCTGAACCAGGTGTTGCCGTGGGTGTGTTTCAAGAGTGGGAAGGGGTATCTCAAAGTTGATGCCCGTGGCACTAGCACCGAATGCCCGGATTGTGGTCATGCAGTGAAAAAGAAGCTCTCGACGCGATGGCATGATTGCCCGAACTGTGGGTCATCGATGCCGAGAGACATTGCTAGTGCAATTGTCATCAAGCAAAGGGCGGTGGGGCGCACCGTTCAAGAAAAAGCCTGTGGAGACGGTAAGCGCGAGGGTGACTGCATGAACATGCCGCTATCTAGCCAAGAGTCGATGAAACAGGAATCTCTATCCATATTGCGTAGTAATTGGATGGATGAGCGTCAAGCCAGGGGTATCCTAAGTCGGGGATAGAGATTTAGACTCTTTGTCTTTCCCGCTCAAAACTCTATTTAATTTTCCACTGCAATACCCTTCTAAATCCAGCGTCACATAAACAAAACCCAACTCTTGAAAAGCTGACACTAGCTTTGGTAAATCTGTAGTCAAGACAAACTCTTTTATTTGCTCCGGCGGTAACTCAATTCTTGCCGTATCTCCCTCTGAACGAACACGAAGATTAGAAAAACTTAGCCGACGCAAATAAATCTCAGCCCGTCCTACCCGTTGTAGCTTTTTCACTGTAATCTCTTCACCATAGGGGAAACGAGAACTCAAACAAGGTTGTGCTGGTTTATCCCACCAAGGGAGTCCCAACTGCTTCGATAGTTGGCGTACTTGTGCTTTTGTAACTCCTACTTCTGCTAAAGGAGATCTCGCTCCTCTTTCCTTTGCTGCCTGAATCCCTGGACGATAGTCTCTTAAATCATCGGCATTTACTCCATCAACCACATAAGGATAACCTCTTTGCTGCGCTAGAGGTTTGAGGGTATCATGGAGTTCGCTTTTGCAGAAATAGCAACGGTTGACAGGGTTGGAGGTGTAATTGGGATTGTTCATCTCATAGGTTTCTACTACCTCATGAGTAATACCAATAGCAGCAGCTTGGATACGAGCATCTTCCAACTCTTCTGGCAGTAAGGAAGGTGATTTAGCAGTAACTGCCAAAGCGCGATCACCTAGAGTATCATAAGCGATCTTCGCCACTAAGGTACTATCAACTCCCCCAGAATAGGCAATCAACGCCTGTTCCATCTCAGCAAATATGGTTTTTAATTGCTCTAGCATAAGAATTAGGTTTAATGAGTAATGAGCGTCTGACGACGCAGGGAATAGGGAGTAGGGAGCAGAAAAGAGCTTACTGGCATGACACAGCTAAAATGGTCCAATAGAGTAGTGCAAGCATCTTGCTCGCTGGAGGTGAAAAGCGAGCGAGACGCTCGCACTCACTTTGCATCATTTTAGTCGTGCCACGCTACTACTTTCATCACCTGGTGGTGAAAAAATTTTCATTAGGACTGCCTTCTACCTTCTTAAAATTGACGTCGGGAGAAGAGCAAAATCGCGATCGCTAAGAGTATCGTAGTGTAGAGCAAAGCATATATCCCATTACCTAGGAGTGTCATTGCGGAAGGTAAACTCCCATAAACTGCCTCGTTCTTCAAATTGAGGCGGGATAAATCTGGTAAAACTAGGTAAAGTCCCTCAGTCATTGCTTGAATACTAGAGTTTTTGCTCAAGTTCCCCAACTCCACTAAATCCCGGCTAAAATTTCCCATCAAATAAACCCCAAAACTGAGCATTGTTGCCAAGAGTGAACTAGTAAACACTCCAAATACCAAAGCTACTGCTGTAATTAAACACAGCTCTAAGAAAAGGAAAAGATGGGAAACCTGAATGCTACTAATAGGGTAATAAATTTTACCGAAACTCAGCAGAACTCGATAAATTATCCCCATAGCCAATACTAGGACTCCTAGCACACCGGATAGTCCCAAATGTTTACCGATGATGAATTCAGCACCGGAGAGAGGTTTAGCAACTAAAACTAAGACAGTGCGCTTGTCAATTTCTTTATTAATCAAACCTGTACCAACAAACACCGCAACGATCACGCCCAAAATTTCAATTGCTGCCAAGCCAAAATCAATGACCATTTTATCTGATGTGGTTGTCGCTACTTCTGGCAACAGCCGCATAGCCATGATCAGCAATAGAGCAAACAAGCCAATGAGATACAAAACGCGATCGCGAATTACTTCCCGAAATCCATTAGAGGCAACTGCCCAAATTCTGCCAACATTCATCTTCTCAAAAATCTACCCCTCGCTTCAAATCTACACCTTGATCACAGTAGTGTTTATGGCAAATCATCTCTGAATGAACACTCGCTAGCTCAAAATAGGTCGGTTGATTCAAACAACGACCTGTAATAATCACTTCCGTATAGCGGGGTTTGCGTAACAGTGCCTCGACAATTGATTCTACTGGTAACAATTCTAGGTCAACTGTAGGGTTAAGTTCATCCATAATGATGGTTTTGTACAAACCAGAGGCTAAAGCTGCTCTAGCAATTTCCCACCCACGTTCAGCTTCCACATAATCAGCTATCTGTTGTTTTCCTCGCCAAACGATCGCATTGCGACCGCAGCGATGATGATCGACTAAATTGGGGTAAGACTGCTTGAGAGCTGCGATTGCTGCATCTTCTGTATAGCCAATACCTCCCTTGAGCCACTGCATAATCAGCACTCGGTGGGACTTATCAGTGCTAATTCCTTTACCAATTGCCTGTAGAGCTTTACCTAGAGCATTAGTCGATTTACCCTTACCTGCACCGGTATAGATTTCAATACCTTCAATCCCTTGTTCCCTAGATACCGGATGATCGTGGGGCACAGATTCCGTATGCAAATCCGCCAGATCTAGTAGGGATTGAGGTGTTCCTCGACCTGTAACAATGATTTCTAGACTCTCAGGCTTGTCTTTGAGGGTCTTAACTACCTCGTCAACTGGTAGCAAACCCAAATCTAGCACAGGATTAAGCTCATCGAGGACAACTACAGAATATAGATTAGATGCGATCGCTCCTTTAGCAACATCCCAACCTCGCTTTGCCTCAGCTTCATCAAACGGTATTACTTCATCTTGGTCAAAAAACGAACTCCGTCCAGTACGCACCTGATCTATTAGGTGGGGGAAACCTTGCTGCAAGGCTTCAATTGCTGCATCTTCATCATAAGAGCGTCCAGGTCCTTTAAGAAACCGCAACAACAAAACCCGACTACCAGTTGCGGAATTAATCCCCAGTCCAATTGAGCGCAAAACAACGCCCAAAGCTGCCTGTGATTTACCTTTTCCCGCACCATCGTAAACGTGAATCTGACCAGTTAAGCGCTCAGAGCGCTCAACCGCTGTCCGAATACCAATACCAGTTCTGGTCATTGTTAATTGTTTAAGCTAACCCCAATGCAAGCATTCTACTCAACTGAGATCATAAAATGGAAGCTTGGTCATCCAATGCTATGGCCATAGTAGAAGGAAAGCTGTAGTATGCTAAGGAGCTACAACGAGGGGTAAGGAGCATAGCCATGAAAGAAGCTGTTTTGCCACTAGAGACGATCCTGTTTCAAACCTTATTACTGCTGGTAGCGATTGCGCTAGAGGCCAGAGTTTTTTACCGTAGGTTAAAAGTTGGTCGCCAAACCAGCATTAAATATGCTGTATCGATTAATCTCCTTGCTACAATTATTGGTTGGTTGTTGTTTTTCCTCATGCAGAATTGGCTTCCCCAGGAATTAGAAGAAGAAATAATTACTTTTATCTTCTTTGATCGCATTTCTGTGAACCAGACACAACAAATTACTTTGCTCACTGTTTCTATTGGTATTGTTATTTTCTTTGTTACCTTTTTGATTAAACTCAAAGGACTAGATTTTTTACAAGCTTTACTACAAGATACCTCAATTACTGAAGAACAAGACCAAGAACAGACAACTGCTACACCATACTGGCAAACTTTAGCTAATCGGGTTAATCAGGTGACTGTATATAGCGATCCTAATCAAACGACAGCTGTTTTGTTAGCCAATGCCTATAGCTATAGTGGTATTATTCTCATTTTGTTTATGCGTTTCTTTCTCAACAGAATTTTTCCTAATAATCTTGGATAAAAGTCATGTTTAAATTTATACAAAAAACCATTGATTTTTTCTTGGCAGTTGTCTTATTAAAATGGATAGGAGAGTTTTTTCAAAAAATAGTAAATAATTTTATACCTCCCAATATTTTTTCTTACCAAACTTTATTTTTGCTCAGTCTTTTTTCTTATTTTATGTCAAGATTTTCTGATGGTATTGTCAGAAAATTATTGTTAGCGATGGTGGGAATTTTTTTGGTTTTGGGTACTTACTGGGCAACTACTGCTAACAAGAAATTATGGCTTTATCGGGATGAAAAAGCCAAGCCAAAGAAAGAAGGTTTACCTTTAAGTCCTTGGATTACTAGTACGATAGTCTGTGTTTATCTGTTCATTACTTTTCCCAGGCTAATCTTTGGTAGTATCCCGGAATCAGGAGGACAAGCGGCTTTAGTTGCATGGCCCATGATCTCAGCCGTAATTGCAGCTTTGCCAGATTTTATGGGATTAAAGGAAGATGATGAGTTAACAACCAAAACACCGCCACCACCCAAGCGTCAAAACTTAGTGATTTTGTTTGGTATTAATATCTTGCTTAGTTGTTGGTTCCAGTTCTATTTCGTAATTCAAAGCTGGTTAACCCAATACCCTAGTTTACTGGCTGATGACTTTACTGAGAGTGCATTTGTTGTCAACGTCGCACCAACACAGTCAGAACAACCTAGAGGAGTTAAAATTTTAAACGAGATGGAACTGCCTTTACAAGAGAAGTTGAGTGGTCAACTTTGGTCAGAAGTTGAAAAATTGCTCCTGAAAGAAGAGCGAGAAAAGTGGGTCACAAGTATTGCAGATAACGCTAAGACAAAGCTCTCACCAGTTAAGGAAGACAGGTTGTGGATAGTAACATCTGATGTATCATCTAGAGACTCTGGATATAACTTAGAACTGCAAGCAATTTGGCAAGGACCTCGTTCACCATCTAGAAAACCATATCCTATTCAAAAGTCTTGTCAAATTACTCCAGTTGCTCCTCAAGCAGTAGAGACTGGTAGTGTGAAATGTGAACCAGTTAAGGGAGAAGCAGGAGGTAGTGAGCCAATAATTTAGAATTGGGAATTGGGAAATTGAAAAAAGAATGGCTACCAATCATTTTGTCCCCAACTTCTCTAGCTTCCCCAGCTCCCCCAGCTCCCCACCCTTTTTTTTCGCTTCACTACTCCCTTATTGAGAAATCCCTAAGGTGCTTTGGACAAACTTATCTAGCCGCTCCATCCCCTTTTCAATCGTAGCTAAATCTGTAGCATAGGAGAGACGGATACAATCATCGTTACCAAAGGCAATGCCAGGAACCGCTGCAACCTGCTGAGATTCGAGTAAGGTGTTACAGAAATCGAGGGATTTTAGACCTGTCTTACTGATATCAATAAATAGGTAGAAAGCACCATCTGGCTTGGGACATTTGAGTCCAGGAATGGCTTGCAAACGCTCTAAGATTACCTCTCGCCGCTGAGCAAAGGCTTGACGCATTTGTTCTACACAGTCTAATCCACCTTCTAGAGCCGCGATCGCGCCATACTGAGCAAAGGTACAGACATTCGAGGTACTGTGACCTTGAATAATAGTTGTTGCCTTAATTAACTCTGGAGAACCTGCCAGATAACCTAGACGCCAACCAGTCATGGAGAAGGCTTTGGCAAATCCATTGCTGATAATTGTGCGCTCAAATATTTCTGCTCCTACAGCACCAATACTCAGATGTTGTGCGCCATCGTAAAGAATTTTCTCGTAAATTTCATCAGAGACCACCAAAATATCCTGCTCTACCACTACCTCTGCGAGCGCTTTGATTTCTGCCGTCGTATAAACCATGCCAGTGGGATTAGAGGGAGAATTGAGGACAAACAGTTTAGTCTGGGGAGTTATTGCTGAGCGTAGCTGCTCAGGAGTAATTTTGTAGCCAGCAGAGGGAGATGTGGCAACAATCACTGGCGTACCACCAGCTAGCTTGACCATTTCTGGATAGGAGAGCCAATAGGGAGCTGGAATAATAACTTCATCCCCAGCCTCAATTAACGCCAGCATCAAATTAAAGAGGGAATGTTTGCCGCCATTGGTAACAATGATGTTTTGAGCTTCGTAGCAAAGACCATTTTCTTCTCTTAGTTTATGTGCGATCGCTTCCCGCAATCTTGGTTCTCCTCCTGCTGGTCCATATTTTGTCTTCCCTTGAGCCAAAGCCTCTTGAGCAGCAGCTTTGATATGTTCTGGGGTGTCAAAATCCGGTTCCCCAGCACTGAAACTACAAACATCTAATCCTTCTGCCTTCATTGCCTTGGCTTTGGCAGAAATTGCCAGGGTTAGGGAAGGGGGAACTTGAGCAATTCGTGTTGTCAGCTTCATGCTTGCTACATCTGAGGTGACTAGGACATTTTTTGGGCAATCGCATGTGCCCTTCTTCTAGTCTCTCAAAGAAACAGAGTTGTTGGAGTTTTGAATTTTTCTTTAGATTTTCTTTAGAAAAATGCTATAAAAATTCAGACTATTTATGAATAACTTTGACTTATCTAAGAAATGTCAACAATGCCGTGAATTGTGTTACCTGAAACCGTGAACTTAAGTTACAGAAAGACTACAAAATATATTTTTCCTAAACTGATGTGTTTTTTTGTCCTTCCACACCCTCAGTCACTTCAGACTTAAATTACTAAATTTTGTTGACTATATACTTGTCACTATAGGATGTTGTAGATGCTGAAAACCGAGAAATACTACAGAATCCTTGATTTGGAACCAGAAGCTTCACCCGAGGAGATTCATCAAGGCTACCTCGATTTAACCTGGGTATGGCATCCTGACCGCTTTGTAGGTCACCCTCGTTTGCAAAAGAAAGCTCACTATAAGCTGCAAGAAATCAATGAAGCTCATGCTCAGTTGCGCTCTTTACTACGACCAACTTTCAAAAGAAGAGGTGCTGTTAGGAAACCTCGACCTCAGCCTTCCTCTTCTTCTACTAGGCAATTTCAAAAGTCTCACTTGTACCACCCAGAAGTAAAGTCTACTGGTAGCAAAGACTACAGAAAAAACATTCATAAATCTGTACAAACTGTGACTTACAAATGTTCTAAACTTGATGATTGGCTAGATTAAAAGGCAACAGGAGACTGGGAGCTATCGTTTTTACTTGATTTCACCAATTAACAATTTTTATTTGCACAACAGCTTAGAACATTGTGCATGATGTTCTTCTTGAAGATTAGTTGCCTATCCATTTTGTAATTCGTGGCGAGATAATCTCAGCAACGAGCACAACAACCATGTGAATGGGCAGAATTACTAGAAGAATCACCGACAGACGAATCACCCCCATGATAGCTTCTGACTTTTCACGGGATGTGGAAAAGGCAATCTGGTTCGCGATTATAACGATGCTGTTGGCGAAACATTCCTTAGTCCCTTACTGGAGTTTAGACGAAGTAACACCTAAAATATCTCCAGGTAAGGGATTCTAGGAGTTGCTGGTAATGACCAAAACTCGTATGGAAGACATGGTTGTTATCCTACCGGGGATTACGGGCAGTGTGCTTCAAAAAGATGGCAAAGATATTTGGGCAATTTCAGGACAGGCGGCATGGCAGGCATTAAAGAGTTTGGGTGAGTCACTCCAGCAACTTAAAATTGAGCAAGATGATCCTGAAGCAGAAAACCTCGGTGATGGCATAACTGCGGCACGATTGGTTTCTGATGCCCACTTAATTCCTGGATTGGTTAAAATTGACGGCTACACCGCCTTAACTCGCCTGATTACAGATAATTTTCAAGTCATTCCTGGCAATATTCGGGAAGATAAACCGGCAAATTTATTTGAGTTTCCCTATGACTGGCGGCGGGATAATCGGGCTAATGCTCGTTTGCTCAAGAAAATGCTGGATGAGCGATTGCGGCAGTGGCGGGAATATACTGGTCTGAAGGATGCAAAAGTGATTTTGCTAGCTCATAGTATGGGGGGACTTGTCTCTCGATACTATCTGGAAGTACTGGAGGGATGGCGGGATTGCAAAGTCTTGTTTACTTTTGGTACTCCCTATCGCGGCTCGGTTAATGCAGTAAACTTTGTGGCAAACAGCTACAAGAAGTTATTCTTGGATTTAACAGAAGTTTTGCGATCGCTAACTTCGGTGTATCAGCTAATGCCGATTTACAAGGTTGTTAAGCTGGGAGAGGAGTATCACCGCATTGCTGAAGTGGATAATCTCCCCAATGTGGTTAAGGCAAAAGCCGAAAATGCTCTAGCTTTTCATCGGGAAATAGAAGCAGCGGTAAATGCCAACCAGACTAATGCGGATTATTTGCAGTCCTACAAAATCATTCCTATCGTTGGCACTCAGCAGCCTACCATGCAATTGGTGAGTCTGGAGAATGGTCAACTAGCGGTTAATTCCACCCTGCCGAAGGGAATTGATCCAGAATTGGCTGGTGGGGATGGTACAGTTCCCTACCTGTCAGCGATTCCTATTGAACTGTCTCAGGAGTATCGGGAAACTTATATTGCCGAACGGCACGGTTCGTTGCAAAATAACCCACGGGTGTTACAAGAATTGCGCGATCGCCTGAAAGCAACCCAAATCAAATCATTATCTGAAATCCGAGGACCAGAGGTTAGTCCTGCCGCTGCTCAACGAGCCGCTATCAGCCTGGGGTTGGATGACCTTTATTTGGCAGATGAGCCAGTGAGACTATCGGCTCGTCTGATTGGTAAACAAGTATTTGGTAGTTTGAAAGCAGAAATTACCTCTGTTACTGGGGATGGAAAGTCTGTTAATTTAGAGTTTCAACAGCAGGGTCAGGATTGGGAGTTGCTCGTGGATGATTTAGCTGCTGGATTGTACCGCGTCAGGGTACATACAGATAGTTCCAGTAGTGAAGCACCAAGTCCAGTACAGGATTTGTTTGAGGTTTTTAAAGGCAAGGGGTTTTCCGTCTAGGAATTAATTAATTCCTAGGCTAATGTGGAACAGGCTTCCAGCCTGTGAAAATCTTCATCAAATTTGGAAGAGTCAAGCAGGGGTGTAATACTGAAACCAGTAGATAAAGAGGAGAAAACTGGTTGAGTAACATAATATCACAGCATATTGAAATTACACCGGGTATCTGTGGCGGCAAACCTCGTATTGCTGGTCATCGCATTCGGGTTGATGATATTGTCATCTGGCACGAAAGAATGGGACTGTCGCCAAATGAAATTGTTTCACAATATCCTACCATTACTTTGGCCGATGTCTATGCTGCTTTAACTTATTACCATGACCATTTTGAGGAAATTAGGCAACAGATTCGAGAGGATGAAGAATTTGCCCGTAGTATGCAAGAAAAAACACCATCTTTGGTTCAACAAAAGTTGAGGCAGCAGAATGCCCCAGAAAATTCGGTTTCACCTAGATGAAAATGTCAACAATGCCATCGCTGACGGGTTAAGACGGAGAAATATTGACGTTACAACTACTGCACAGACAGGCTTAATTTCCTCTTCGGATGAAGAACAATTAAGATTTGCTCACAGCCAGGGACGAGTGATGTTTACTCAGGACAGTGATTTTTTGAAATTACACAACTCTGGCTGTGAACATTGTGGAGTTGTTTACTGTGTGAAGGGAAGTCGCTCAATAGGTGAAATTTTACGGGGGTTAATTTTAATTTGGGACGTGCTTGAAGCTGAGGAAATCGCAGGAATGGTGGAGTATTTGTAATTATTAGTGAGTATCGCTCAAATAATGATTTGGATGACTGGTAGGATGGACATTCAGGAATATCTTGAACAAAAAGAGAGCAAATGGAGTGGAAGTGGTCTAAGGCAAACGAAAAGTCTCTAGCACAGTTTGTTAGCGATCGCACGGTGGAATTGTTACCTAAACTGTCTACTAGCTCCTTTGACTTGGTTCAAACTCGTGATGGTAGGCTCAAGTTGGTGCATAGTATTTATGACCAACTGCTGAGGCAGGAGATTAGATATGCTTACGAGAAATATCACCCTGAAGCCGAGACTCAGCTTATAAGGACTCCAAAGGAAGTGCTTAAAACTCCTGGGGAAGGGACTTGCCTGGACTTAGCGCTGTTGTTTTGTGGACTGTGTTTTGGCTATGAGCTGTTGCCGTTGTTGATTATCATTGAGGGTCATGCTTTGGCAGCAGTTTCCCTGAACCATCAACGGCGAGAATGGAACGGCTTTGCACGAGAGCGCAATTTGTTCAATTCAACGGAGTTGTTTCGGGGGGATGATAACCACAGAGAGTTACAGAAACTTATTGAGGATGGAGCCTATGTAGCGGTGGAATGCACAGGCTTTGCTCAGACTCAGAGTTTTACTGGTTCCATGCCGGAAGCAGTAGGAAGGACACCCCAAGGCATACTTACTTTTGAGCGAGCGATTGCAGCGGGACGAGAACAACTGGAGAATTCAGGGAGAGGGTTTCAATTTGCGATCGATATTGCTGTTGCTCAGTACGTATGGAAGATTGAACCTGCTGCGGTATATGAGCGAACTGAGCAGCCGAAGCAAGCGCCTCAACCTGCTAGTCCTGCTCCTGCACCCTCTCAAACTACAACATTTGGCAATATTACGTTTGGAGATCTGTCTGGGAATTCTATTGGGAATCTAGTTGGAGGTAGTCTTAATTACCAGGAAGCACCCAAACAAATACGAAAGCAAATACGAATCAACTTAGGGAATGTTTCTGAGCAGGAGCCTTCTGATTTAGAAGAGAACACTAATCTTTAAGCAAGTGATCGCACTGAGACAGGAACAGCTGGTTCTCCAGCACAATTCTTTCAATTTACAATCAAAATTACCATAACTCACTACGTTTTAAAATATTAAGAATGTAATATTTTTTTTAATTGAGTTACAAAAAGTATCAACACACAGTTATTTTGGTGAAAATAATTTATAATTAGCATTTATACAAATTGAATTACTCGATTGATAATTTTTATCATGGTTAGTCTTCAACTTCAAGAAATATTGCAAGATCGAGGTTTAACTATTGAAGAGCTTAGCGATATATCAGGAATACCTGAAATATCCATAAAGGATCTTATAGACAAGAGTTTTCCAATAACAGAAGAAAATGCCAATATCCTAAGAATGGTTTCAGAGGCATTGGAGTTACCAATACCCAATTTACTTCGTTCCGTAAATGACGTAAATTCAATTAAAATAGCAACTACTTCACTTGAAAATAAAACAAATACTGTTGTTAGTATGGAGGAAATAAAACTTCAAATTAGAGAATTTATGAATGAAAAAGGATTAACCTTTGAAGATCTGAGTACTCTCACAGGTGTGCCTACTGAAGTTATTGAGCCTATTATAACACAACCTTTAGATACTACATTTTTTACAAAGGAGTTTATAAAAAATACTTTGTGTGAGTATGTATGCAAGTTGTGTCGGTGCTGTTCTTGCTGACTGAAACGGGAGCATCCCAATTTGGTGAGTTAGCTCTTTTAATAGAGCTGAAACTCTTGCAATATCGTTACTTTCAGTAATGCTTTGTCCAAAACGGGATGCTCCCACTGAAACAATATCTTGAATTCTACGGAATACTTGTCCAAAATTATTATGCGGCAGAAATATTTGGGAGATATTAGAGGTGTAATCTTTAAAGAAGCCTCTCTAGCCAGTAAAGATTTTCGCGGTGTAAGAGCAGGTCAAAAACTCCAACAAAAAATAATTTTTTCAGTTGTAGTAGTTTTGTTGGCTTGTTCTTCAAGTATTTTGACAATTCTCTCAGGAAGTACTCTAGGAGGTTCTATCTATTATTCCAGAGAAATTAGCTATCTTTTTTGTGTTTTGGTTATCAGTATATATTTTGCTACTTTAATTTCATTGTTGTTTTGGGGTTTTGATGGGATAGTAATTAGTTTTATTTTAGCAGGAATCTTGATTAGCGGAATTATTGCAATTCCCTTTTTTTTTCAAAATTAAATATATTATGGATGGTTGTTATTGCTCTAACTTTCAGTATTATTTTTGCTTATTTAGAAATATTTATCATAGCACTTCTAATAACTTTAAATTTCTTTTTATGTGGTAAATTAGGAGCGCTTTTTACGTTTTTTTTGCCTACTATAATAGTCACAATTGTTCTTTCTCAGTTATCAAAATTTCTATCTGATCCTTATTACGGTGAGAGCATAGTTAGTTTAGTTGCTGCACTTCCCATTTTACTTTCTGGTACTTTTATTGCAAGAAAAACAGTAAAAGGAAATTTAAGTTTTTATTGGATTAGACATAGAGCCATTTTCCTCGCAGCAGTAGGTGGAACATCATTTTATAAAGCAAATTTATCAAATGCTTGTTTCGATACTGCAGATCTAAAACATACAGATTTTAGAGAGGCTAACTTAACCCGCACCAGCTTCTACAATGCTGTTGGTTTAGATTTTGCTCGTCTTCAAGGAACTATTTTAGAAAATCCTCATGTTAGACAACTTCTAATTACTCGTAATGGTTATAGTAATAATTTAATTGGAACAAATCTGTGCGGAGCAAATTTAAGAGGTGCAGATTTAAGGGAAGCAATTTTAGCTCGTGCTGATGTAACCCAAGCTGATTTTAATGGCGCAAAATTAACTGGTATTTGTATTCAAGATTGGAATATAAATAGTGAGACAATTTTCACAAACATCCAATGTGATTATGTCTACCGCAAACTAGATGAAAACGGCAATCCAACCGATCGCTTTCCCAGTGATCGCAATTTTGAACCTGGAGAATTTGAATCTCTTTACCAAGAAATCGGCAATGTCGCTGAACTAATTTTTAAGGAAGGGTTCAACTGGCGTGCCTTTGCATTCAGTATAGAGAAGCTTCAGGTAGAAGATGAGGGATTAGATTTACAACTCAAAGGCATTGAAAAACGAGGTGATCTCTGGGTAGTCAAAGTCACCCATAATGAAGACATTCCTACAGCTCAGGTAGAACAACAACTCAAGGCAAACTACGAAAACTTACAGCGGCAACTCGCTAACAAAGAACAGCAAATTAACTACTTACTCGGCATTGCCTCCAATCAGGCAGTATCATTAAAAGATCAGGCAGAATCAATAAAAGAACTGAGTAAAAAACCTTTTGGCAATAACTTCACTATTACAGGAAGTACCATTACCAACCTTGCTGGAGGACAAATCGAGTACGCGGAAGCAGCAGATCAAATTCGGAGCCTAGTTGCTGGGGGTTCTAACCTACAGCAAATGACATCAGTTGCTCAAACCTTTTTGGAGCAGCTACAAAACCAAAATATTGCCACGTCACCCGATACTCAGGTTGAGCTAATTCAACAAATTATTCTGTCGGAAGCTCAGAAAGACAAAGTATTTGAGCAGTTTCTCCTACAACAAGACCAGCAAATCCTTGATACTATGGACGATAACGCGATCGCTTCTGCCATCCAAGCTGCGATCGCTCAACTTAAGGCGGGACAAAAGTAGGAGAGATTAGGGAGTTTGTTCGCGAAGGAGTTTGGGGCAACCAGATATTTCACTGTCCCAAGAGCATCTACTGCGGCGCGGATATCGGTGGAAAGCTTGATAGGTGAAATAAGGAATAGACTGTTGTCCTGGAGGCGGATAAGAATGGCGCGATGGGGATAGGGATAGCTGGGTTGAGGTCGAAAGAGTTGTGTCATGGCACATCATATGAAGTCTACTAAGAAATGTAAAATAAAATTAAGTAAAACTTTATATTTAACCTACAACCGTGAAAGCCTCTCCAGCACTTACTCTCAACAAAACTCTTCGAGGATATCAATTTTCTACCATTTGGGCAGACAGTCTCACCATTTTTTGGGGAGAATGGTTAAAATTGCGGGTGCGAATTTGGCAAATTGCTGCCACTGGGTTAGTTTCGCCACTAATTTACATTTTAGCTTTTGGTTTAGGACTAGGTAGTGCCATAGATAGAGCAATTACACCCACTGCTGGAGAAAACTATTTAGAGTTTATTTTGCCTGGAATGGTGGCGTTATCTTCAATGACAATTAGCTTTGTGGGTACGACATTTTCTATTTGTGGCGAACGACTCTACAACAAAAATTTTGAAGAAACTCTACTAGCACCAGTACATCCCTTGGGTTTGCATTTAGGCAAAATGTTTGCTGGAATTGTGCGGGGATTGATGACTTCAGGCTCAGTAATTTTGATCGCAATTCTGTTTACAGGTAATATTGGGAGTTTTGTCAACCCTTTATTTTTGTTAGTATTGGTGCTCAATTGTGCTGTATTTGCTGGTTTAGGGGTGATTGTTGGGTTAAATGTCAAGTCCCTAGAAAGTGTCGGTCTTTATAATAACTTTCTTATTATCCCCATGTCGTTTTTGGGAGGAACTTTTTTTGATCCAGCTACTCTGCCAAAGATATTGAAAGGGATTGTTTATTTACTGCCTCTAAGCTATACCAGCACTGGACTTAGAGCTGCCGCTTATTTACCATCACAATTCCCCTGGTATTCTATTCCAGTTTTGCTAGGATTTGCGATCGCTTTTTGTCTGTTAGGTGCTTACCAATTTGCTCACCAGCAGGACTAGTTGGAATTAAGAATTAAGAATTAAGAATTAAGAATTGGGAATTGGGAAAAAATGGTTTTCCTATTGTTCATTCAGTTAACATTAAAAGATGAAAATATTATTAATTGTCGGCTTCTGAAACCCAACTACCGTCGGTTGACGACAATTGGGTAATATTTGTACATCAAACAACTCTGTACAACCAGCTTGAAACTGAAGAAAAGCCACTCTCTTACCAGTGTGAATATCTACTACCCAAAGAGCACACTGCAACTCCTCATTACTCTCCTCAATCGGCAATCCTCCAAAAGTCCTCTTCTCCCGAATTTGTGACAGAGCTACAAACGCATAGCGATCGCAAAAAGTCAATCCCCTGGTAAATCCTGGTAACTCAGCTACTGTTGTACTGGTACCAGTTTGTGGATCTACAACTACCAAACGTCCCTTACCAGAATCAAGCAGCCACAATTGTCCAGCATAAACCCTAGGAGAATGAGGCATGGAAAAACCCTGCGCCACAATCTCACCACTAGGTACGTCAATCAGACAACCGCCAGTTGCTTTGTTTTGCCGCCAGCCTTGGGGAATATCTGTCTCCCCCAAAACTGTTACATATTTCGGTTGTCCATCCACCACTGCTAAGCCATTTAAATGGCAGCGATCCTCTGCTTTGAGTTTACTGATAAACTTAGGTTGCCAGCGAGGGACAAAATTATATTCAGGACTAACCGTACACAAACAAGAGAAGCGAGTATTGACAAACCAAAGCTCCTCCCCTACCCAAGCCAACTCATGAATGCGGATATCCCCAGTAATCTGAGACCAACGAGGTACAAAACAAGCTTCATAATGATTAGGGGGATCTACCTTGTCAGCAATTCCGGGAATATTGGGCAAAAACCAAATTTGCCTGCGGGTGCCAATTGCCAGTTGCTGGGGTGACAAAGCTAAGCCCATCAGCAACTCAAAGTTGCGCAGCAAAGTATTCAAGCACCCTTGCTCAGCTCGCACTACCATCAATTTCCCTGCCTGGTAGGTAGAGACAAACAGGGAAATCCCCAGCTTCTCCAATAACTCCGGAAAACTAGCAGAGTGAATGTAGTTAAATTGAGTTGACTCAGGTTTGTTTGGCAGTGATTGCATGGAAGATGGGGAGATGGGGGTGAGCTTTCAAAAGGGTGGGGAGTGTGGGGAGTGTGGGAGGTGTGGGGAGATAGAGATACAAAGGAAAACTAATAATTTGAGAGGATACTTAGCCAGAAATTCCAACCAAAATTTCGCTCACCCGTTTGAAAGGGAGATTTGATATTACTTGCCAAGTTGAGCATTCTTCTGAGCGTATGCCAAACCCTCCCGGTATTGTGCCGCTTTTTGCTGAGCTATCTGATATTTTGGACTAGACTCCGGAACTGCTTCCATATTCTCAATGGCTTTGAGCCACAAGGAAGCTACAGCCTCCCACTGTTCAGAAGTCTGGGCAGTTTGGGTTAAATTTGCTGCTTCCGTGGCTTGATTAACTGCTTGCTGAAATGGCTCTTGTTGCGGCTGTGGAGCAACTACTTGTGGCTGATTAATGGCAACTGGAGTAGGGCGCTGTCGGTCCAATCCCAGTATATATACTACTCCCCAGAAAGTGACTACGATAGTAATCATCAATAAAGACAGCAACATTTGCCGTCTCCTGTTCCCTCTTGCCGATGGGGTACCAAGATTTCCTACTTCCGATTGATACTGAGCTCTGCGGGTTTCTCGACGCAGCTGCTCCAGTTCGCTTTCAATATTCTCATTCCATGCTGTCGCTGTTGTCGGCTCGTTCTCGGAGGCAGTCGCTTCTTTTCTAGGATTACCGATGATTTGCAAAAAGCCCCAATAACCTAACCCCAGAAATGCCAACAAAGCAATTAAAAAGATCCAAGAGGGTATATAGGAAAAGAAAAAGAAACGGATTTTTGAGGCAAACCATCCTAACACCAGATAGATGATCGCTAATACTGCTAATCCTTGCAAAAGACGGAAAGCATAAATTCGAGATAAAGTTAGCCTGGTGCGTGTTAGCCAGATAGATGTTCCTACGTAATAGGGAGGAACTAGTAATAGCAGAAAATCTGCTTCCCTAACAATTTTCGACCAACCACCTGTACTGTTGGCATATGCCAGGTATCCAATCCACAACAGCAGACTTAGCAATGCCAAGCTCATATTGACTGATAAAACGTAGGGTTCCTCTTTCTTTCCAGGAACAGCAAGGCAAATTGACCAAGCGAGCCAAGGAGCAATGAGGAAAGTCAAAACAAGTTCATTGCGATGCTCTGTAAACCAGAGGAACAGAGATTGCAGGGTCATGGAAGGTTAGGATGGAAGTGATTAAATCTATCTTGGCATTTTTTCCACTAATTATCCTCTGACTCCTTGAAGATACAAACTTCTGTTGTGAAGCTCATTATTTAACTATTGTGTTGGAGTTGGTAAAGTTGAAGTTGAGCAGTGTAAGACCGTTATAGTTTAATGGCTTTGGTGTAGTTCTATGATTCTACAAGTTAATCCAACTAAACAAGAACTTACCGTAGTGTGGGAAGCACTTCCAGCCGATTTCGTTCTTCCAGACGAGCCTGTGGAAAATATTCAACAACCCCTTCTTGCCGCAGCACTGAGTGATGCTTTGGGAGCTGCAGGGAAAATTCAACCTCAAATGCTCATTGGCTCTAATTTTGGATTAATAGCCACGGTTAACAAAAAAATTACTCTTAAGGCTCCTGACTGGTTTTATGTACCTCAAGTACAACCAGTAGCACCAGGAGCAATTCGTCGTAGCTACACCCCTTATTTAGAAGGTGCAGCTGTAGCTGTTGTTATGGAGTTCCTCTCTGAGACAGACTGTGGGGAGCTTTCGGTACGTTCAACTGTTCCTTATGGTAAGCTCTACTTCTATGAGCAAATACTTCAAGTTCCCACTTATGTAACTTACGATCCCTACGAGCTGAGTTTGGAAGTGAGGTACTTGCACAGAGGACAATATAGCTTGCAGCAGGCAGATAAGAATGGACGCTATTGGATTCCGGAGTTAGAACTATTTTTGGGAATTTGGCAAGGGGAGAGACTTGAGCAAAAGATGAACTGGCTGAGGTGGTGGGATCAACAAGGAAATTTATTGTTGTGGAGTAGCGAACAAACACAACAGGAACGTCAACGCGCTGAGCAGGAACGTCAAAAAGCTGAACAGGAACGTCAACGCGCTGAACAGGAACGTCAAAAATCTGAAATATTAGCAGCTAAATTACGTGAACTAGGTGTTGATCCGGAGCTGATCCAACTTAATGTCAGCAGGGGTCACCCGTTATAGCCGCATAGGCTTAACGGGCGGGGAATGCTGACCGACAAAGAAATTGAGCGGAGCGAATCATCATTTCGGGGTTGCTTGTTGCTCGACATACTTTTTAAGTTGCTCGACTGTTACGCCCCCACAACTAGCAACAAAGTACGAGCCAGTCCAGAATACTGGC